>JAEEGH010000329.1_pt1 | contig 307417 bp, 300 predicted proteins | sample 9134181 | NCBI WGS metagenome assembly JAEEGH01 (sample SAMN16246544, study PRJNA631951) | gut metagenome | biome: gut microbiome; feature: rumen; material: DP-attached | host: Bos | place: Iran: Karaj | collected 2018-10 | reverse complement strand
GAATGCACTGTTTGTATATTTTGTATTGTTTATCGTTAAGAATATTGAGTAGCCCTACGGGGGGGGGGCGATACCCTCTAGTATAAATATATGAAATACGAATTAAGAGATCCTAAGGGGAATCTTGTAATAGGTGTCGAATCTGCATCTCCTGAAAAAAGTTGCGAAGCAGTTGATAAAGGATTAGTTGCTAGTGCAGCTTTTTTCGGAGCACTTGTATTATCGCTTGTTGGATTAAAAATCGACGATATGAGACAGGCTAAGAAAGATAAACAACGTGCTGAAGAAGTTGAACGTCTTAAAAAAGAAGCTATTGCTAAGAAAAACGAAATAACTAATTCTGAAGAGTTTAAAGAAATGCGAGACAAATTGAGCGGCTTCGTTCAATTTACGTATAAATATATTCAAACGGCAAATGCAAAATTTAAACAATTTGTAAATGCTTCACAAGACGAATATGTTAAAAAATATAAATCGTATATAATCGGTGGTTTGCAAACGTGGACTGCGGATAAAATTAGAACTGAATTTGCAAACACTATTGTCGATTTTTATATGAACAAAACGTTGTCCGGTCAAGCAGTGTTGCAGACGTACGATTTTAGTGATGTAGCCGATGCTTCTGACGATGAGTGGGATTCAGTATTTCCTGAAATAGATGAAATTTATGATAAAGCGTTTATGGAAGCTATGAACACTTCTAACGAATATCATTATTATATGGATCTCGATAATTACGAATGGGATGACGAGCAGCTGTTTGTATATATCTTGGAATATTTGGGTTTGAAAGACCGGAAAGAATATTTGGCTAACAGTAAACGATACAGCCGCGTTTTGTGGGGTAAATAAAATGAAAACTACATTATATGATAAAAATGGGAAATAGAAACAATTTATCTTAATGAGCAGTGCCCGTATTTAGAGAACGCATTAGATTTGTATGAACGAAAACATGGCTTAAAATAATATGATTTTACCAGATTTATATAGTAGAAAAATGCATTTTGTGTATTTAACATATAAATGTGCGACAAAAGTATAGTTAACTCTATACAAAACCTTAGAAATCAAGATTTTACATATTTCTTTTATGAGAATATGGAGGATTATTTTATGGCTGAAAATTTGAAAGTGACACTTCCAGGTGGATATACTCTTGCTTTGGAAAATGTCGACGCAGCAGGTGTTCCTGATATTACTCAGAATGCCGGCGAGAATGTTCTGCAGGCAGAAGCAGATGCTCAGAAGCCAGTAACACAGGAAGGCGCTGAGTACGACGCTGCAGCTGAAGCAGATAAAGGTAAAGAAATTGAGAATGTACAGCAGGTAGCTTCTCAGGAATCTGAGAACGCAGTTATTGCTGAACTTGCTCGTGAAAACGGAAGTACATTCTACGGAATGCATATCATGAATGCTGCTAAGAAATCTGGTGAAGCATTCGGAATCACAAAAGCTTTCAAGAAGATGACATTTGCTTCAGTTAAAGAAGCTGTTAATTCTAAGGAAGTTAAAGATGCTCTTGAAGCTGCAAAAGCTTGGGCTTCTAAGAAAGGTTATACTCTTTCTACAGTTGACGAAATCAACAAAAACAAGATGACTCTTGGTACACTCTTGTTCAAACGTGCTGGTGGCGCTAAACAGGCTAACGGAAACGGTGATCAGTTTGTAAACGGTAACCCTATTACAAAATACAAACTGCATACAGTTGCAGGAACTGGTATTCTTGCACTCCCAGCTATCCTTGATGGTGCTGGTCTTGGCGAACAGGCAAATTCTCAGAAATTCGTTCTGTATGTATTCTTTACAAAGAACGGTAAAGTATTTGCTAAGAAACTCGCTGCATTCCGTCTTGCACGTTCATTCGCTGTAGAATCTTACGGTCCATTCGCTGGTCTTTTTGCACGTGAAAGTGCAGAAGCTGCTGCCGGTGAAGAAACAAATCCAGCAGCTACAGATAACCCTGTAACTCCTGAAGAAGCTGATCCAGAAACAGAAACAGCTGATGTTGATGTTGAAGAAGATGTTGAAGTAACTGCTGAACCAGCTCCAGCTGCAACAGAACCTGCTGCCCCAGCTACAGAGCCTGCACCAGCAGCACCTGCTACTGAACCAGCTCCAGCTGCAACAGAACCTGCTGCCCCAGCTACAGAGCCTGCACCAGCAGCACCTGCTACTGAACCAGCTCCAGCTGCAACAGAACCTGCTGCCCCAGCAGCTACTGAAGATGACGATGCTAAGGCTGTAGAGTCTTTCTATCAGGACTTCTTCAAAGGCTGGAATAAATAAGACTACTTCTTAAAGATTTTTAGGAGACGTATCGAATGTCTAACAACAAACGTAGAACGTCTAGGACAAAGGCGTCTTCAAAGAATACAGACTTGTATACTCCTGATACAGCGCCTATTGTTTACGACGATTCGAGTACAGTAACAAGTGTTGAATCGGAAACTCCTACTAGCGTGCAGCAGTCGGTGACTGAAGAGAAACCGTCTTCTAGCGCTACTTTAAAAGGAGACGTTCCTGAAGAAACTAAAGTTGTAACGTCTAGTAGCTCTGATGAAAAGCTTGAGAGATACAAGATGAGTTTACGACATAGCGTTAGCTGTAAAGTAGTTGGTCTTCCTGCTTATAGAGGCGTAACGATGATTGAGATGAAAGAGGTTGTCTCATTGATTCTTAAGAATTCGTTAGGTCGCTATGCAGTTTCAGTTAGAAGCCAAACAGAAAACCAGATTATCGATTTAATCGAGAACGCTGGAAACGCAATTTTGGAAACAGAGTTGACTGATAAGCAGAAAGCTGAAAGAATCGCTAGATTCAAGGAAGACTGTAAAATATACAAGATGTAGAAGAGTTATCTTTTCATGCTGAGCGAATAGATTCACCACACAATATCTACAGCTCGGTTCACCAATCACCAAACCGAAAAGAGAATTCTAACTAAAATCTTTAAACTTGTTTTATAAAACACACCGGATATTCCGGTGTGTTATTTTTTATTTCTTGCAATTATTATTTGTGAACTTTATAATGAATTCTAAACTTAGGTGAATTATTATGAAAATTACATTAACTGATAAAAATGGAAACCAGGTATTAGCTGTAGAAAGCGGTAGTCCTGATAAAAGTAAAGAAGATTTTCCTATTGCAAGAACTGTTGATTTCGACGCATACAAATTTTTATTGACAATTGCACAAGCTTGTTCCGAACTCCAAAAACGAAAATCAATAAAATTTGAAAAAGAAAATTTACAGATTACTGGTATAAGCTGTCTTGCTGAAGACACTGTGAAATCTATGAAAAATGATATACTTGCTGATCCAGTTAGTTTTTTGCGCGAGGAAGTAATCACTTTTAAATTAAGTTATATAGATAAAAATAAGTCTGTTCCAAATAACAATGCTTGTATAAAGATATTGAATGCTACCATTGTAAACAGTATAAAACAATTGCTTTTGAAAAATGGATTACATGTCAATTTGGTTTTCGATAATGGAGATTATCCTATTGATTTGAAATCTGATTACAGAGGCGATAGCGCTTATTTGTTTGTTGAACTTAAAAATAATTCTGTAGATATTCAAAAATATGAGAAAGAATTTAATACTTTTTGTGAAAAAGCATTTGAGCCACTTATTGGTAAAAAACTTGGGCAAAAATCAACTATTATAAAAATAGAGCCATATGATAATTATTCGGACGGCATGCATGTTATTTGCGATAATTTAGACGATGTTGACAATGATTACGATTTAATGTATGAGCTTGAAAATAAATTTAATAAAGCCATCGCTAATTGTCCGTTAGCTAAAATTTATGATATTAAATTTGTAGAAGATGGTTATTATGAAGATTTATGTTTTTACTGTAGTGTTAAACCTAAAGGAAAATAATAGATATGAATAATCGTAACTAGAAGGTTTCATGCCTTCTAGTTATATTTTTATTACTATATAAACACTTTTAATGACTAATTTAAACAAATGAGGAGTATTGTATGAATGAAGCATCTCCAGAAATAGGTGGAATTGAAACAGATATCGAATACGATATCTCTGGATTCCTTGACGGTATTGAAGGAACTCTTTCCAAACAGTATGCTTATGCGCCTTGTTGGAATAGACCTGTTGCCGGAAATAAATTCAAAGAAGGCTTTGAAGCTGTGTTTGGTATCAGTGTAGAAGACATTGATGACGTTGAGGAACAGCTCACAAATATTGAAAACGCCGATTTAAGAGAAAACAAAATCCAGCTTTATCACGATTTGGTTGATAAGATTAAACAGATGTACGATACTTATCTTGGTATCACATTTGATGAACAACCAACTACTATCATCGATATGAACAAATTGTACATGGTTTACAGAACTATTTATGTAAACTTTACAAAGTTTATCAGAGATTGTGTAATTGGTCGTTGTACAAAAGAAAATATTCCGTTCAAAGATGAAGATGGAAACGTCCTTAACAGCGTAATCCAACAGACAGTTGGTGATGAAAACATTTTTACAGATGAAAACATTCGTGAATGGTTATTTATCGCTGATCCTGGAAATATTGAATATGAATATGTGTTTGGAAAGTTTATTCCAAATATCGACGATGAAACTGATGCATCTGGCATTGATGGACTTACAGAAGTTTGTATCAACAACGACGCATTCAGAAAATACATTAATTCAGAGTTCCGTTACGCTGTAGCTAACTTTGGATTAGTAAATTATAACGATATCTTTAATCATAACTAAATAAAACTTGAACCAATTAAAGGAGTTTAATAAATGGCAAAAGAAAAGATGAATGTTGCTGCTAAGAATGGCGACAAAATCCCTCTTAAAATTGTAGCTGGTCCAACAGAACAGGGAAAGGCAGTTCTCCCACAGTCAAAAGTTACAAAGACTTTGTTTGGAACTGAAAAAGGAGATTGGCTTCCTGTAATTCATGCTGTCGACAACACAAAGAAAGTTGATGACGGCGACGAGCGTTTTGTCTTCAAAGCTGAAAATCTTGATGGTAAACTGAGAACTTATTTCACAAATCGTCTGATTCAGTTTGGTGAATTTGAAAGTATCTGTCCATTGTTTGGACTTAATCCTGTTGAATCTGATGTAGATCTTGGTCTCGAATTTGGTACAGATATCTACGTTTATACTGAAGGACGCGATAAAAACAATAAACCTGAATTGACAGTACAGGTTATTTCGGCAAAAGCAATTCCTACAGTAGGACCTTGTAAAACTTATTACAACGAAGATGATAACCTTTGTATTATTTTGAATACACAGACCGGAAAGCTGGTTATTTCTAAAATCGGCAAAAAAGAGGAAAAAGGAGCAAGAGGTGCAGGCTACGATATTATTGAAGAAGGAGAAGCACGCGATAACGTTCTTGGTTTCTTCTTCTCTCTTTCTACAAAAGATATGCGTGACGCACACGCTGAAGAAACTGCCGAGTACTACGAAACAATTTTCAAACGTTCTCAGACAACAGATAAACTTGACGGTGTAATTGACCGTATGATTCTTATTTCAGATTGTCTGGATAAGAATACTATCGATAAACTTCGTACAGAAGAAGTTAAGAAGCTTTTTGTTCCAAAGGTAAAAGAATGGTTTGATTCTCTTCCAAGCTTTGATAAGAAGAAATTCTGTTACAAGTTTGACCATGCATTCAGATTTGATGTAAGCGTTATCTTTGATGACGGAGTTACGGTAGACAATCTTACTGCTGAAACTGCAAAGTTTGATAAGAACGCTTTGCTTAATATCATTTATCCGGACATCGTATCAAACGTTACAAAGGAATATGATGGAACTATTGAATATGATGATGCAGGCTTACCTGTTGTCAACAATGAAGACAAGAGAAACCTTGAATTCATTGGCTTCAAGAAAGAACAGACAGACCAGCTTATCGCTGCCACAATCGAAATGCTCAATCAGTCAAAACAGAATGTAGAATCTTCTAAGAAGACTCTCGATGATTCTGATTTCAAGACAAAGTGTTTTGATGCAGAATGTGTTCTTCTTCCATTGATTTCCGGAGCAAATGAATCTGCTGTTGCCGCTGTGAAAAAGCACGTTGCTGAATACAACTATCTTAAGAATAAGTATGACTTTGGTCTTGACGTAGCTCATCACGATGAAGCATCAAACGCCGCTATTCAGAGTCTCGCTTCTCTCCAGATTCTTTCACGCTATCAGGTAAGAAAGCAGTTTGAAAATCGTGAATTTGAAAATCTTCATACTTTCAAATCTGTAATGGTTTACTTTGCTGCAATGAAACGTGCTGGAATCGTTTGTAAAGAAAATGGTGTAGACAATTACGGTGCGCTCAACGCATTCTACACATTTGCACTTGAAAAGATTAAGTTCATTGCAGATGAAGGTCTTTCATACTTTACAAATCGCGTATTCAATACATTTATGATTGAACGAAATATGTCATACCTTTCTTCTCTCCGCATTTTCATAAACAACAGTTTGCTTATTGAAAACTTCAGAGGACTTGAACAGAAGGATGCTATTTCTAAGATGCTTGGAGAAATTTCTTCAAAAGATACTTATATTGAAACAATGGCATCTTATCCAATGCGTAACGTAATGTCAGTTGCAAAGTCACTTGTCGGAATCAATAACTTTATTGAAGCTGACAACGAACGTCTCGTTAAGTCTTTCGAAGAAGAAAACGCTCGTCTTACAAAAGACATGCATTTTTCTATCAATATGGAAGACCCTGAACTTGATAAACTGTCTGCTACATTGTATGGCGAACTCTGGAACATTCGTGAACTCATCAACAAAAATTTCGATGGCATTGTAGACTTCTGTCGTGTTATCGAAGTTAACGCTGCTGCTGAAGTTGAAAAAATTAGTTCACGTAAGGCAAAAGGCCTTGGTGGATACATGGATGTAGGTGCAGAATTCGTAGCAGTTTCAAGTGTATTGAAGTACATTGAAGCTATTGCTCATAAGAAAATCAAGGATTATGATTCTGTAACTGGTGAACTTACCGGCGAGCATGATATCACAATTGAAGAAGTTAAGAATATCATTATGCGCTGGCTGCTTACAACCGTTACAAAAGAAACAACCTGTGGTGCTTACAATCGCTTGGCTGATGAAATGGCTGCTGTTTGCGAAGGAATGAATGACGGCTCTCGTACAAGTGAAAATGCAAGTTTTGCCGCTTCAATTGCTGCAATGACTGCTTGTGAAGAAATCATTGGTGGTCGTGCTGACGACGGTGTAAACGAAGACCTTATTTACGCTTTCGATGCATCGGTTGTAAAGACTGTTGGTAAAGATGCACTGAGCACAGTTATCGCTGGTCTCCAGGGTAAAGAAGAAGACGGTACATCTCGTCTTAATAAGGCTCGTGTAGATGGAATCAAAACAAACTTTGAAATTTCTATCTACAATGCACGTATTACACACGCTGTACTTGATGCAATAATTGAGTATTCAAAGACACTGGCTGTTCCAAAGGAATAGATATGGTTGGAACTTTAATCGGCATACTTGTATATTTTGTCATAGGTTATTTGTATCTTTCAGACGTATTCAAAAGAGATAGATTTAACTATGACGAAATAAAGAAAGAGCTTGGTGATATTGGTGATATGGAACCTGTGGATGGACTTCTTGTATTAGTTTGGCCATTATTTCTGATTAGCGATATCATACAGTTTATAAAAGATAAGTTCAAACGTGAATAAAATATAGTATCTGGTCCCATTCGTGGACCAGATATTTTCGTTGAGTTTTATTACATTTTGCTGAGGAGGTTGGGTATATGGCTTCTGTAGGATGCTTTAACGCATTTGATAAATCGGTCCGATTTGATAAGTTTATAAGTAATATCAACGATGGTTTTCGTATCGCTCCATCGGAATGTCACGATATAGCGAGCGAAGTCAATGGTGATTTCACTTTTATGAAAGAGACAGAGTTTTGCAAGAAATATAAAGCTGAAATGAGAAAACATGGCTTGGATTATAATAAACTTACTAAACTGGTGGCCGACAAAGTTATATTTTAAATATTTGGACTTTATAATGAATTCTAAAATAATGTGGGTGAAATATTATGAAATATACTTTAACCGACCCTAACGGCAATGTACTTCTTGCAGTAGAATCTTCTCCGGTAGTAACAGAAGCTGACATGACAGCAGACTTGGATAAAGCTGCTAAAGCATGTGAATCAGCATTTGATGAAGTAACTAAATACCAGGATGCTATGGCAGTAATGTCATCAGAAGGATTTGGTGAACAGGTAAAGGCTGTTGCTAGTAAAGCGTGGGAAAAGATAAGGCAATTTATACAAACTTTAAAAGAATGGTTTAAAAAATTTAAAGAGTTTATTTTAAGCGTTTATAATCGACTAACAGAAAGCGTTAAAACAATTATAAATAAACTTGGTGGAAAAGATGTCGACTTTACTGTTGAAAGTATCGATATAGTTGACGACAATGCATCTAAGTCGAATGAAGCAGACAATGCTTCTGATAAAAATATACCACGCCGTGTTATTGAAGTTAAATTCAAGGGAAAACTTTTCCCAATTAAACTTGATTACATAGGTGTAAAAAATGTCATTTTTGCAAAAGGTTACTGTAATAATCTTCAGTTTTTAAATGAATCTGAGATGAAGAAAGTTGTTAGTGACTATATGAGTTATATGGATATTGATAAAGATTGGAATCCAGATAATAAAAAATATAAACTTACAATGCCTGTGAGCGAAGTTGGCAATGAAGAAGAATATATTAAAAACGCATTAGTCCTATTGTATTCAGGTTTTAAAACACTTAAATCATATGGTCCAAATGCTTTGTGTAAACCTCTTGTTGAAGCTTATGCTTCATACGATGTCAAAGTTCAATCGAAACTGGATGAATTGATGAACGATGTTGCCACATTGGAAACTATAGAAACCAAACAAGATGTTTCCGAGCATAAACAGCGAATAATCAACCAACTCAATAAACTCAACATGAGTAAAGCTGCGATAGATACTATATATACAGATGTACTTAAGTTTAATGTGAAACAGACTAATATTTTTGACGCAGTGTCCGCAATGACTGTAAATTTGTTGAAATTAATTGCACGTTCTAATTTGCATCCTAGCGGAATTGCTGGACGTGGAAAATATAAACGATTCATGTTTGCCGACGGAACTGAAAAAAGAATGTATAACGACGATGAAGTTGAGATTACTGAAGCTGAAGCTAAATATTTCTCAAAGTTTACAGCTTCTGGTAAAGCTGTGTATAGTGGACTTATTCATAAGATTCCAACAAAAGATGATGAAGAAGCTGCTAGAAAAGCTATTGAAATTTTTGCTAGACGCGATCCGAAAATGGCTTTGACATCTGGAAAAGATGTTGTGCTGTATAATTTTGGATATAAAGTGTCTAAGAAGTCGGATGGTAAATTCTATTTAATCTTGTCAGGTGCCGCTAAACTCACGCCTTTTACTCCAGATGCAAATACAGGTCACGGTGATGCAAAAATAAAAGCCGATTTAAGCGGATTGTCTGTACTGTATCATGTTCAGTATAATCTCGATGGCTCTACGCCACAATCTTTAACTGAATTGAATCCTACTGGAACTATAAGTAAAACTGAAGGTCATTATTATGGTGGCGATGGAAAGAGTGGACGAGTATATTGCTCTAGATATCCTGTTATTAAGAATGGAACACGTGCCACAAAAGCGTTGTTACAACAGCTGAAAGCTAAAGTTTATGAAATACAGATTTCAGATATCGATAAGGATAAAGTCTTTATCGATCCAGAGCATTCAACGTCTCCTATTGCAACAAATATTTTGTCTAAAGGAAAGCTCGAAAATCACTGTTTCTATATAGAAACTGATAAACCTATTCCTGTAAAAGAAGTTACTTCTCAATGGGTTTAATTTTTTTGTTTAACTGTGTAAAAACTACATATTATATATGTGGAGGTACAGTATGAAAAGAATAATTATAGATTTATCGGAAAACGGTTTATTGGGAGTTGGTAATCGAGATTTAATTACCTATCTTAAAGACCACAGGTTTAGATTGACGCCAAGACCAGTTGGTATACGTCTTGCCGAATGTTCGTCGCCAGTTATCATGTGGATTGGCTCTAGCTTAACCACAAAATATGTGATAACAGAACGAGCCAAGCAGGCTTATTGTAACGGCGATGAAACGTTGTACAATGATCTTTCGAAACTGTAATGAAGTAGGGTGCGTTTTGCACCCTACTTATTTTTTATTTTATTTGTTTTTTATGGTATCGAAATAACGCTTTTGTATTTTTTCAGGCATTTGGCCAACAAGATCATAATCTGTTTTACTCTTTTTTTGCTTTTCCAGTATAAGCGTCTGCCAATGCTTTATCAATCTCTTTCTTATATCGACATGTTTAAAATCGTAGTCTGATTTCATATATTCCTCCTTGTCACAATTGTAATATACAATGTAGCTGTGCGTTTGATAAAACTATCTTATTTCTAATTTCTCAATAGTTTTATCGATTACAAGTTCTGAATTGTCTTCGGAATCCATAGGAGCCATCAAATCATTATATAAAGATTTCTTGAATATCATGAAATCAATTGTGTCTTTGAAAATATCTCCTATTTCAGAGTATTCCAATTCAGCTTCGGTTCCGGGAAACATTCTTCGAAGATAGATGTTTTGATTTGTGACTTGTTCAATTTTAGCGTTCGCAGTGAATTCAAGATTTGTTCTTCTAAGAATCAATATGCAGAGTTTTCTTAAACTTTCTTTTGTTTTCTCTGTCATATGACCATTTTCAAATTCAACAAGAATTGATTTAAGAATCTGGTCTGGGAATTTAGTTCTTGGAGAGAATTTAGCATCTGTTACAGGGCAGTATTCTCCAAAAGTTTTACTGGCTTCCAAAGAGTACACATCAAAGGTACAGACGTTTCCAGAAGTGTTGTAATCTAAGATGCAATAAATTTTTCCCGTTTTATCGATAAAGAAGTTGTAAAAACGTCCATGTTTTATACCTTTGTGCATTTGCTCTATGATAAAGCTTTGTATATTTTCACCAGGTTTAAACTGGATGGAATCTAATACGATTCCTTTTGTAAAATGAGTTTTAACCCCTTCATCATTTTTATACAATTCCTTTGTTACATCATAACCTTCATATTCGAATTTTGTAGCTGTTAGCATTTATATCTCCTTATGAATATTTAGTCTAAGCTTATAATATATACGCGCTCATACTTGTGTCATTTTGACATTAATATGATAATGAAACTGTATAAATAAGGAGTTAAGTGTTTAAAATGATACATTACAATACCAAAAACACTAGCTTCTTGAAAATAGCTAAGATACTTAAAGATAAAGGCGTTCAGAACTACGCCTTCTTTCTTCAGTTGTATGATGAGACTTTAGCGGACGTAGACCCTAGAGATCCAAATCTTACAGCTGACCAAAAGAATCGAATCATAATCGAATGCACTAAGAATCCATGGTACTTTCTTCGAGAAGTGTGTAAAATCGCTTCTTCTGGACTTGTACCTTTTAATTTGCATTTAGGAAATCTTGCATTTATCTGGGCAGTATTAAACGGTCTTAATGCATACATGGTACTTCCTCGTCAGAACGGTAAAACAACTGCTGCTGCGGCAATTATAGTTTGGTTTACTTATTTTGGCGGTCATAATACAGAACAGATGTTGTTTGCAAACTCAAATAAGAACTTGATAAACAACATGAGCCGTATTCGTAATATTCGTGAGAATCTTCCACCATATCTTCAGCTTCAGAATAAGAAGACTGACCGAGATGGTTCGGAAATGATTACGTTTAATAGTCTTGGAAATAAAATCCTTAAACAAGCTCCAAAACGCAGTGAGGAAGGTGCCGACTCTGTAGGACGAGGTTTCTCTACTCCTGTTGTATGGTACGATGAGTTTGGATTTATTCCGCATATTAAGACACAATACCAGGCGTCAGTTCTTGCTCAAACTCGTGTAGCTAAACAGGCTGCGGAGTTTGGACTCCCACATAGTATTATGATAACGACTACTGCTGCGTTCTTAAATAACGAAAGTGGTATTTACGCTTACAACTTCTTCATGGACTGTCTTGAATTTGACGAGACCTTTTATGACAAAGATGTCGCTGAGATTAAGGCTTACATGCAGAACGAAGCAAAGCGTCCTTTTGTTCGTATCGAATACGACTATTGGGATTTGGGAGTTCCAGAAGATTATTTCGAGGAACAGTGTAAAGCTCTTAACTACGATCAAGATGCCATTGACCGAGAAGTTCTCAATAAGTGGAAAGCTGTTAGTACAACTCATCCTCTTGGTCAGGAAGCAATAGCTAGACTTGAAGAGCATAAGAAGAAACCTGTTGCTATTATGCTTATCAACGGTTTGTACCGTCTTAAGCTTTATAAAGATCCAAATATAATCGATTGGAGTGTACCGTATATTATCGGTGGAGACTGCGCTAATAACTTAGGTGGAGATTACTCTGCACTTGTTATTCTGGACCCACGCGATTATTCTATTGTAGGTACATTGAGAAGTAACAGTTACTCTACAATGCTTTATGGAAAAATGATTGTAACGCTCATGACAGAGTACTTCTATAAATCTGTACTTGTTCTTGAACGTAACTTAAATGGTCAGACTATTCTGGATAAGGTCGTTGAAGAAGATTTCAGTTTGACAGCACGTATTTATGCTGGTCCTAAGAACTCGTTGATTGGAAAGATGGGTATCGATACAACTGAGAACTCTCGTAAACTTCTGTATAATCAGATTCTTAGAATTGCTGTTAATGACAGTTATGATAAGATTTGTGATGAAACTATTACAGAAGAAATTAAGAACCTTTCTAGAACACGAACTGGACGTATTGACCACCCAGTTGGTGGACATGATGACTGTTGTATTTCTTGGTTGTTTACTCGATGGTTCCTTATGTATGGTGAGAAAATCGAAAGATATATCGACCCATTAATAATAGGAACATTGTGCGATATTAAAGGTAAAACGGATGATGAAACAGAACGATTGAAGCGAGAAAAAGACCGTGAAATAAAGGAGAAAATACTTGTGGAAAGAGAAGCTATGATGAATCCGTTTAAGAAAGGTACTGGTAGTGTATTAAATATGTCGTCTACTGGTCGATTACCTTCTATTCGAGAACAACGACGATTAATAAATAGTGGTTCATTGGATGCGCCTGATAATCCCGGTTCATTTGAATCTATATTTGCAGAAGCGGCCAATGCACTTGAAGATAGGTATAATCCAAAAGAGATTTCACAGAATGCTATTCGTTTGGTTGAGGAAGAGAAATATGATAATACCGATGAAGACGGTAAGATGATAACTCTCGACCCTTCCGAAATCGAAGAAGAAGATTCTATTAAAGCAGAAGAAATTTACAATGCAAATCCTAAGGATATCAAATTCAATAATAAGAAAGTTGTTGATTCTGATGCCCAATTTGAACGTAATATTTCTGCTAGAACCTCTCAGAGTAGCTTTAATGATGAGCTTAATTGGTTTATGCAAAATTTTAGATAGTTGTTGAGAAGGAGTTGAATCCTCCTCAAAAGGAAAACAATATGAATTTACAACTTAAAGATTCGAATGGAAATTTAATATTAGCGGTAGAGTCGTCTCCTGTAGCAATTGCTGTCGATGATGGTGTTGCAAGTTTTAATGAGACTTCTAAAGCATGTGAATCAGCATTTGACGAAGTAACTAAATACCAGGATGCTATGACAGTAATGTCATCAGAAGGATTTGGTGAACAGGTAAAGGCCGTTGCTAGTAAAGCATGGGAAAAGATAAAAGAATTTTTTAAGCGAATTATAAACTGGTTTAAAGATTTTTATAAACAGATTGTAATTCGTTTGCGTGGTTTATCTGAAAAGATTAAAACTAGAAAGAAGTTTAATGATAGAGCCAGAGACAATATCGTTGATGCTCTAAATAAATTTAAACGCAGTTCTGGCAAATCTACAGAAGCATTTGATCCAGATGCTCGTGTTACACCAAGTTTTAATCCAGATAAGGTAAGTGACATGAAGTTTGATTTCAGTAGAACTAACACAAATAGTTTCAACCCTGATAAACTTAGTAGTATGAAATTTGATTTTAGTAAAGAAGGGTGTGAGCGTAGAGCTAAAGAATTTGCCGATAAACTGAGCAGTGTAATAAATCTTATAAATATTTCGTTTGTAAAAGATTCAGTGGAATTTAACAGTAATATTTCTAAGATAAAAAAATATATTGAACTTGGAAAAACCGAAACAGATGTTGAAAAGCTTAATAGTTATGCATCTGAATTAAGTGATATTAACGCTTCGCTTAAACAAATCCTTTCTACAAATGAAGAATCGGCTCAGCTGAATAAAGATATCGACCGACATTTTGAGTTTGATCCAGACGATGAAATAACTCCTGCTGTCGGAAATGCTGCTCGACTTGCCGAATATATTGTGAATGCTACAAAAGATACTTGGTCTGATGTTATTAAAGGATACACTGTGTCAACAGATATTGTTTCTAAGTCGGATAAAGATATTTCAACAGCACTTGATTCACTGATAAAAATATCTGAAACTTCGCTTAGAGAGATCGAAAACAATCCAGATGCGACAGATGAAGAAATTCGTTTGGCAAATGCTAGAGCAAAATATGTGAATGTTTGTAAAGATTCTGTAACATTGTACTCGAAAGAAATTTCAAATTGTATCAAAATTGCAAATCTTTCGCAAGAAACATCTAGTATTATAGACGAAGTTAGAGATAGAATACTGTTGGCAAAACGTATTGAGGAACAAAAGAAGACTGAAGCTAGACTTAAACTTCGCGATGGACCACGAATCATGTAGAGGGTTGTGCTTATGAAACTTACATTAACTGATAAGGATGGAAACCAGGTATTAACTGTAGAAAGCAGTGGTCCTGTAAATAAACCTTATTTTATCGCATGGTTAGATAATTTGCCAGAATACATTGATGGTTTCCATTTTAAGACAAAAACAAGTAAAAATGAAATATCTGGAGAATTAAGTACAACTTGGCGTAAAAACGATAAATGTCAAACGATGTTCGATGTTTTGAAAATGTTGAGTCCCGATGATGAAATCGCAGATTGGACCAAGAAATTTATATTTGTCGGAACTATCGATACCGGTGATACATTATATGTAGCAGATAATAAAGTATATTGTACATATCATGAAGATAGTATTTCATATAAAAATACACCTGATATCAAGGGTGCGTATAATCCTATCGATATTGAAAAATGTCTATGTTGGAGCAACGTGAAAGATTTTATGAAATATATCGACAATTTAATAAAAACAAAGAGTTCAGAATCACTCGATCTTACGAAAATTAAATATGAAACTGGACACGACGCTTATGGCGCAAACGTTTCAAAAGAGACTATAAACTTTTTAAGTAAGAATAAAGATAAACTTAAAAAGATGTTTCTAGAAGCTGCATTGGGTTATTATAAAGAATCTACTTATGGTGATTTTGCCGAAGAAGAAATTGGTAAGAAGATTAAGGATTGTACAACTGATGATATGGATTCTTTAATCCATGGTCCATACAAGATTCTTGAAGATTCTTCTATTCGAAGTTATCGTAAATCGGATTTTGTTATAACTGCTGAGAATAAACTTGACCCTGAACACGGTATCGCTGTTGGTTTTTCAAAATCTCCACTTAAAGTTGTTGAAACTGGAGATATAGGATATTTTTTATAAGAGAAGTTGGATAAAGTTATGAAATATACTTTAAGAAAACCGGATGGGAGTTTATTGATTTCCGTTGAAGCATATAAAAATAAATGCCACGGAAATTCCGAATTTCCAGCTGGAACAAGATACATATTATATAATACCGGGAAATATATTTTAAACGAACTAATTGAAAAATTACGTTCTCCAAATAAGAAACTTACAGCTGCGGATTACATTTCTTTAGCTGCTGGTGTAGCTAAAACCATTTGTGATTTAAGAAGTGCAAAATCATCAAAATATGATGTGGCTGAAAAATGTTTGGAAAAAGATATAACCGATATAATTAATTCTGGTAAGACCAATTATAGTTTATATGCGTTTGATGAAAATACGTATAAAATAAAGGATACGACTGGAAAAACACACGATGTTAGATTCGGTGTTAGGAAGTATAAAAGCGATCCTGTTGCTGTTGCTATAATTGTCGATAACGAGTATGTTGGAAATTTAACTTCATCTTTAAACGAAGAAAAAGTAAATCTCACATACAGTAAATACAGTGTTTAACAATACAATAAATCATCAACTGGCTCTTTGCGAGCCAGTTGATTTTGTTATTTTCATCTGTTTTATAGTTATAAAATTACAAATCTGATGTAATAATTATCTTAAAATATCGACATTTACTTTTTTGCAATATAAAAGTAAATACCATTTGACTTCCGGAACTTTTGTCAAATAGCAGTGTCTAGGATGATTACTGCCGTCAAGCAATGAAGCTTCTCTATACCAGTCTGCAGCACGTTTACCAACGTAGATGTATCTTTCATTCATAACATCGTCTTTATCACTAAGAATAACTGTGTCTGACAATTCTGTTCTATATCGTCTAACTATTCTCAAAAATTTATCGATGTGTTTCTGGTCTGGATTATCGGAGACAAGTTCTTCCACAGCATCTCTAAATATCGAGGAAACTCGTTCGATATTTTTATTATTCTTAGCAATTGGAGTATCGGCTTCGATAGATACGAGTATATTACCTTTTGGGTCTCTCAATGTATAATTCATATGCTTTACCTGTCCATTGTTATTTAAGAAATTTTTCTTTCCATATTTTTTTATATTTAAAACTCGTTTCTGAATAATCTTTATATTCGTAATCAAGTTTAACTTTACCAGATTTATCGAGACTAAGTGTCGCAACATACCAGTTTTTAGAACGCTGGTCTGATAACATTATTTCATAAAGTTTATCAAACACGTCAGATATTTCAGCTTCACTAATACCGTATTTTTCATATATATCCGGTTGATAGCATTGTATCCATCTTCCATCAACGTAAACGTGATAAAAGAATTCATAACTTGATTTTGTTATTTGAGAGTACAAACGTACTTTTTCCCATTTAGCTGGTAGAACTTTTACAAGTTCATTAGCTATATTTTGACACATTTCGGGTATATCGGTTTTTTGTTGATTGTTATCGGTAGGCTTACTACTCTCAACAGCAAAAAGTACATTACCACTCTTATCATACAATGTAGTTTTCATTTTAACCTCCTGTTAATCGTCAAAACTACATGAATTTGTTATAAACGATTTCTATCAATTTCTATATCAGATGTATCAAACATCCAATTATACATAGCTATCTTATTCTTTTTAAAGAACTCGTCAATTTTATCGTTGTCATATTCACATAATCTGCAAATATATTCGTATATATTAATTACAGCATTATATTGCATTTTCTTGATAGTGCAATGCATATTGATTGTAGCACTGCCATATAGATGACATATGAAACCTTTTCCACCACATAAATACTTATATTTACATTCTTTACAAGATTCAAAATTATCTAATGTTCTTTTTCTGAGATTTTTAACTTTTTCATTAAAGTATTCTTCTCTACTAAAATTATTAAATATATTGAATTTTGTTTTATAATTGCAATTGCCTAAGAAGTGATCGCATCCGTAAACATCGCCATTACTGTCGATTATAAGTTGTGATGGTCGTATTTCGCCACATGAGCTATAAACGTATCTTTGATGAATCTGAGTTATCATGCCAGAAATTTTAGACACGTATTTTAAAGCTTTAAAATTGTTATTTAATATAATTTCTTTTTGAAGTCGTTCATAAAATTTTATAAAACGTTCAATAACATCGTTATATCTTTCATCGGTCCAATATTCGTTAGCTTTTTTAATAGGCTGAACGTCCACAGTATTTACACCGATATTATTCAATGCTTTTATATTTTCATATAAATCGTATTGTTCTTTAACCAATGGAACTACCGTCATTTGTGCATCTATAGGAATATTCCATTTACATTTCTTTCTATATCTAGATATAAAATCTGCTATTTTATCAAAGCCAGATTCACCATTCTTCATTGGTCTAAGTTTATCATGTGCTTCTTTGCAACCATCTAAACTTATGCTAAATTGAATAGGTGGTGTGTAACTCAGCATTTTATCAATATCTTCATTCGAGATATTGGTACCGTTGGTTATAATAAAAATGTTCCACGGTTTAACGTATCCGTTTCCTTTTTCGAAAATATAATCGATAATTTCAAATAAAGATTTAGAATCCATAAAAGGTTCGCCCGTTACAGATACACTAATGCTCTTATTTTCAAATTCTATCTTATCTTTATATTTTTCAAACACGATATCTATTATCTGTTTAGCTTTTTTGACATCATAACCAACGTTTAAATCTTGACCATTCATTCTGAAACAATATGTACATTTACAATTACATCTAGTATTAAGATTTAAATGTAAGATTAATGCATCGGATGGGTCATCTTTTACAGGAGACCTACCTTCCAATACTCTAACGTACCATTCAATAGAATCAATGTCCTCATCGTTATCGGAACGTCTCAATTTACCGACAACATCTTTTTCAGTTTTACCTATCTTCATATTGTCGGAATTGTAAAAATATTCTGTTCCGTCAATATTAGTATTTTTAAAAATCATAATATTCTCCTTTTTCTTAATCATCCAAATTTCAATAATTCGTTATCAGAATTTAATTCTTTTTCACCAAACCAATCCACCAAATATGGAATGTGCCATTGCATATATTTAGGATTACGTTTGAGCTCAATATATCTGTTCCAAACAGATTTGCCATACAATGATTCAAATCGTTCTTTTATTTTGTCAGGAGTCAATCCGTCTTCATAGACAGTATTGGCGTTTCCTGTATAAACCATATATGTAAAGTAATCGAAAGCCATACAATGTCTAAATATCTTAATTCTATAATTTTCAACCAGTTTATCATATTTATCTTTAGGATATTTATTATCTAAAGATTTTATATATTTGTAAGTTAAACTAGCTGTTATATAGTTAGTATTTCTTTCCAGCGATTTATTATTAATACATGTGCTATCTAATGTAGAGCATCCAACGTTTTTTCTGTAAACATATGCATTTATGGCGGAATTACCATAATACGTTTTAGCTGCAGAATATACCATAAATGTAGTAAGTAAATCTTCCCCCAAACAACACAATGTATTTTTAGGAATCTTATCATATGCTTTTAAAAGAATATCTTTCTTATAACACTTGGTCCATATGTTAAAGAAGAGATACGGCGTAGATAAATATTTGAACAATAAATTATTGTCGTCTTTTAAACTTCCGTTATAAATCTGTCTATAATCATTACTTACAGGTGTCAGCACCCATTCGTTGTTGTCATTATTTTTCACAATATTATAACTGTTGGTTTCCAATATATCGGGATAATCGTGTGTTTCTATTAACTCTATAGTATTATCTATAGCATTTTCACACAATAAATCATCACCATCAATATATTTAATGTATCGACCGTTAGCAAATTTTAATATTTCACGTCTGGCTTCCAATTGTCCTAAATTTCTTTCATTTTTATGATACTTTATATCTATATCGGCGTGTAAAGATATAAAGCCATAAATTATCTTATCTAACAATTCTGTTCTAGGACTATTGTCGTTAAGTATAACGATTTCGACTTTATTTGTAAAAACGGATTTACCTGAGATTAACAATGAATTTAATAATTCTTCAACATAATCTTCGTTGTCGTATTGTAATATACAAATCGACAACAATTTTTCATTATCACTTAGCATAAGCATTCCCTTATTCAATTTTGTGTATAATAAAGTTTGATTTATTTATCATTTGTTCATTTAAACCGTATATCTTGATTATGATATCTCGTATAATATTTTTAAAATCGGTAGTGTCCTTAGCATCTCGAGCATATACGTCATATATTGTTTCAAGATTTTTGATAAATATTGAATTACTATACACGTTGTTTGGATTGTTTTTGATTTCCGGATCGTCGTGACAAGACCACAATATCGAATCGTCTAATACTACCAACGAACGTTCGTCGTTATGTGAAAACAATATTTCTTTAATTTTTTTCTTTAAATATTCATTTCCGTTCACAGCATATCCGTATTTGGCTGCGTTATAATATGCCAAATGTATATTTAATGCGTTGTTTTTAGTATTAATCATCGAATATTTTTCACTGAATAGATGAATCTGCCATTTGACTTGGTGATTGTGTGTGTAGAATGTGTTATAGCACAATGGTCCTTCATCGATAATTGGGTTATCTTTATTGCTTAAATATTTTGCAAAAAATGTTTCGACTACAGAATAATCAACGCACACCTCAGTTATTTCTTTTTCATAAAAATCCAACAATTTATTTATGTAATTACAATTGTGTTTCTTTTTATTTAGCATAAAAGATGTAGAATGATATTCAAATTGTGCAAAATCGTATGAATTGTATGTTTCCAAAAATTTATCTACGTCAAATATATAAATATCGCTGTCGATATATACTGCATTAGGTATTTCCCTTAACATTTTTAATCTGAGTTGATCTCCTGTATAAGGACCTTCTTTATTGGTGTGTGGTATATACCATTGATCGTATTTTATTTCTCCAGTTTCTGGGTCATATCTAGCTTCATAACTCTGTGACTTTACAACTTCGCCTTCGTTATTATTATTCATCAGTTGATAATACTTGTCGTTTTCCACAATTTCAGGGAAAATATCTTTGATATCAACAGATGCATCAAATAAATGAATATCTGCATTAGGTATTTTTTTCCAAGAATCTATACATGCTTTTATTACAGGATCGTTTCTCTTACTATAAGGTACAATTGTAAAAATATTAATTTTGTTTTCATTAAATACGTATTTTTTCATTTTATTTACTCCTAATATTTATGATATGGATTTGTAATAACGAAAAATACTTCTTCCCCATATCACAGAGGAAGAAGGTATTTTATCCGATTAAATTTATACGCCAGCTTTTTCAAGTATAGCGTGTGTTTCTTTAAAGGTTTTCTGATTTCCAAGAGCAATATCGAGTCCTGCACCCATGAGCATAACCTTGGCAGTGCCAAGAGAACGTTTGTCTTCTGGACGCATTTCAATATCATCGAGGTCATAATCACCTGTATTTTCGATTTGAGCTATCATCTTTGCTTTAGCTTTATAATCGTCTGAACGTGGTCCGAGCAATTCTCGAACTACTTTAGACTGGTTACTTGCCTGTAAAGACGCTGTCTCCATGTTAGTAAATGTTACAACCTTACTCTTACCAGAAACCTGTCCTGTAAGAGAGTTTGTACTTGATGTATCTGAACTCATTGCATTTTTCTTATCAATCATCTGCTGCAAAGGTCTAATTGTTACGAGAACAACTGGAACTTTCTGTGCAGTTACATAAGGGTGCGCTGGGTCAGAATTGTCCTTATATGGCAGAGTAATATACTCTGTCAAAGGAACGTTATATTTATTTCCAAGAGCTTTTAATCTATGAAGATCAGGAGAATGTTTCTTATCAAGAATATCTGCTTCGAAGAATAAATTAAACTTCTCATTTGTAGCGAGTTTATTTACAAATTCATCAAACTGCTTATCTGACATTGAAGCAAAGAATTCTTTATAATAATTAGAATTGAATCCATTTTTATCGTTCTCCAAATCCTGCATAAAAGAGATAATTTTCTGCTCAAATTCGTATCGATCGCTATTCATAGTTTACTCCATTATCCAATATCTGGTCACAAAGTTTAAACTCTTCACTGAATTTAATTTCATTGTTGTCATATTTTCCATTCTTAAACCATTTTAAGAAAGTTTCAATAGTTTGAGGACCATTATTTGTTTCCCAGTAAACGTTGATATGGTTTCTAGGAGAAATGTCATAATAGTTTGTACTTTCATGGAGATGACCGTGTAAATTAATATGCTTGTCATCCACATTTGTTGGTTTGTGAGTAAAAATCAGTGGACCAAGTTCAAGTTTTGAAACAACGTAATCGAACCCCATTTTATAATAAGCTTCTTTAGAAAGACAATCGTTATTGCCACGTACAAGAATACGTGGAGTTTTATCGTCTGTCTTGAGAATATTTTTATAGAATTCAGTTACTTCTTTTATATAAGGAGAATCCTCTTCAAATTCACTTTCAGTTAAATCGCCGAGATAAATAAACGGATGATTTTTTATTCTAGCACACTGTCCGATTATTCTCAGTTGTCGTTCTACAAAATAGCGTGATGGATGATATGGTAATAAAGTTTTACTACCATCTTCATTACGCTGAATAAAATCTTTCAGTATATGAAAATCTGAACTTAAATAGACTTCGTTTAATCTATTTTTGAATTCAGGAATTCCTATATTGTCATTTAGACTATCTAATAACGCATCTGCGTTTTCGTTTGAATATGTAATCATAATAATACTCCGTACATACCTATGTTTTTTAAATCCTTGAAAAACTTAAGTTTGAATACAAATTTACTATTATAGGAGCTATTAAATGGGTAAAGTTACAATCATGGATGATACATCCAAAGAACCGCTTTCAATTATTGGAAAATCAGCTGGTATTTGCTGGGAATCAGATATTACTTCCGATTATAAGAATATTAAACGTGCAATCGGTTGTATTAACTCTGGTCACGGAAGAGTAGAAGAATTCCCTATTATTCATCTTGTATTGGATGGATATTCTGCAAAAGTTATTCGTGAATGGTATACTCATGTAGGTGGACTTCCAACTCGTCTCCAGTCTTCTACTCGTTATGTAGATGCATCTGGTTTTAAGTACGTTACACCACATACAATTAAAAGAAATTCAAAGGCTTTAAGGGTTTACAATAAAACTATGGCCGCTATCAACAAAGGTTATGCTAAACTTCTTAAACTGGATATTCCAAAAGAAGATGCGTCGTTCTTGCTTCCATTTGGTATGGAAACAAAGATTGTTGACCAGCGCAATATGCGTAATTTTATCGATATGTGTCATCAGCGACTCTGTGCCAGAGCCCTTTGGGAGTATCGCGAGCTTATGCATGATGTAAAAGCTGCATTAAGCGATTATTCTCCACAGTGGAAAATCATTGCGGATGCTCTCTTTGTTCCAAAATGTGAACTTGTTGGATACTGTGTTGAAGAGAAGAGTTGTGGTCGTTTACCTGTGAATCGTGACCGCGCTATTGGAATTCACTTGTCGAACATGGATATAAAATTACGCCTTGGGGTTTAAAACTTTATAACGAGGTGTTATAAATGTTAAATTCTACAAATAATTCGTTTAAAAATAAATCCGCAGATGAACTGGCAAAAGAATTGTTAGCTCTTACTGCTGCTAAAAAGAAAGCTACTGAGGATTATGTACTAGCTGATAATACTAACAAAAAGAATACTCTTATTGGAAGTATTATGAAAGCGATTGGGTATGTTGAGGAGTATTCTAAGAATTATCTTTCAAAACTTGATATGTACAAAGCCTGCTTCCAAACAAGACTTGATGAAGGTATTGAACGTACTGCGGAATTCGGTTACATCGTCATGGATAAACTCATAAATGACACCGATGAATCTACAAGTCTTGCTAGTGAACCTTATGATAAAAATGAAGTAAAATATCTTTCAGATAAGTTCATTCATTCTCAGTTTGGAAAGCCAGTTCTTAAAGAAGACAATTTCTTTAGCACTCTTTGTGATATGGAAAAGTTTTCTAAAACTCTTTTCTGTGAAATGGCTAAGCTTTCTGATAAAGAAAAGATTATTACTCCAGCTGACACTCTTAAATTCATCTTCACTAATGCTGCGATGGGAAAGATGGAATATGATTTCATCTATAATCATTACGTTGGAGCAGTTGTAGATGGAGAAAACGTATCTTGGTCTAGTCAGCTTTCTACTATCGAAGCACTTGCAAGAAGTATTTCTCATCTGTTGAATCCAACTAAAATAGATGGTCACTTTATTGAAACTGAAAAATATGATAACGATAATGCATATCAGCAGATACGTGAAAGTATCAAATCTATTTCAAGTGGTCAGGTTAGACAGCTTATCGTTAGACTTCTTGCTTTAACAGAAATGGCATTTGGTCTCGAAGCTACAGTTGTAGCAGATGTTAAAGAACAACTCGTAACAGCTATTGATACAAATGCTATTACACTTGATGAAGCTCAGACAACTTTATTCCACGCGTTCTGCGAAGTATTTGTTAAATATGTATCAACTTGTGATGCTGTTTATGAATCTATTTTCCAGACATTCGATGATTTAATTGAACATATGACTTTCATCAAAACTACGTTCAAAAAACCAGAAACATATTCAGGTCTTTAATCTATTTAAAAGGGATATATAAGTAGTTAATATTCCTTTAGAGGAGATTAAAATATGGGATATGGAAATGAATTGTTTAGTCTTGATGAAGTAATTCATTTGGACACATTAGCTATTAATACAGAGTTATCTTCAAGCGTTTACTATTATGATGGGCAGCCACACTTTACAACTTTTAAAGATGTAGATGCTAAGATAACCGGAGTAGCTATCGCTTACGATGTGACTAAAAAGAAAGGCCGGTTTATCTTTAAGAAAGATAGACACGTTGACCTTACGGTTAAGTTTGTGTCAAACGAAACCTTTGAAAAGAGGTTTGGACTATCTGGGTTAAGCGATATGCTAATAAGGGCGTTAAAGACTTGTGAATTCGATATCAACGATGAAACAGAGTTCACAAAAGGTATTGTTGGTTGGAAAGAGTTGAATGATATTATTTCACGGTTAAATCTTGCAGACAATATCGATAAACGCTATTCCACAAACTTTATGGGAGCCAAATTAGCTGCTATAAATAGTGGAGAAACATTGTTTGATGTCCAGGAGAATTACCAGTTGGATGCAATCCAGCAGGAGTTCGACTTCTAAGAATATCAGTGGGGCTTCAGTCCCACTGATTATTTTTTAACATTATATTGAATTTTATTTTTTGAGGTAATACTAAAATATGGATGAATTTGATAGATTGGTTGAAGTAACCATCGCTAGATTCATAAAACGTCCCCGTTTTAGACATTTGAAAATAGTAGTTGAGGATAGGCATAATGAAGATTATTATGCTGCCTTTAGTGCTGTTGGAAGAACTGCTTTTATTACTTTGTATAAACCGAGTATGATCGATTTCTATAATACAAGTGATTTTGCCAAAACAAAAAGTTTTAAAACTTTCTTTATGGCAACTATCGCGCATGAGCTTGTACATCGTGAGCAGTGGTTTAAGATGGGTAGAAATTTTAAGAAATTCCAGATACTCTATAAGTCTAATCCTGAGAAGATGGAACAACCGGCTTGTAGGATTGAGATGCGAATTTGGAAAGCGTTTAAGTAACTCTAAAAGAAACCGGAGGGAGATAATCCCTCTGGTTTTATTTTGTTTGACTTTGGTAAATAAGTATTTAATATTATACTGTAAATCATGAACAAATTTTCAATATAGGAGGAAAAATATAATGAAAATTTTATTTGACAATCAGGGTAGATTGTCTGAAGTTATTTTTGCTGAAGGTGAAAACCAGGAAGCATGTTTGAAAACACTTGACCATTACATTGATAAACTTGCCGAGGCAAGTAAATATGCAATGGACAAAAACGCCGAAGCTGCCAAATATAATGCAGAGGTGAATCTACACGTTATGGAATTCAACTATGCTATGGCTGCTTTAAAATTCGACAATCAGTTAAAACCTTGCAACGTTGACGATCCTAATAAAGATATCGCGTTAACAACCTAAATCAACAGGAGGAATTTTTACTATGAAAATTACTTATGATAATTTCGGACGTGTATCCGAAGTTACATTCGCTGAAGGTGAAGATCCTACAGAAGGATTCAAGTTTGCAGAAAATGTAATTAAAGATTACAATGCAAAGATGCTTGAAGGCAATAAATATATTGCTGATAAAAATGTTGAATTAGCGCATTTGAATACAGCAACAATGCTATTCAATTCTCAGTCGCAGCAGTTGTTGAAGCCTTGTAATGTCGATGATCCTAATAAAGACATTGTGCTAACAACCTAACCTTTATAACCCGAAAGCACTTTATGTGCGAGTAGGGTTATTTTTTTATTTGTCTTCCACAAATAAGTAGTTAATATAAAGATAGAGAAGACTGAAAATATTTGTCAATAAGGAGGTATATTATGACAATAGGTGCAGTTGTAGGAGCCACTGTTAGTGGTGTATTTGGAGTAGTAGCATTCTTTGCAGTGCTTACTGTTATTAAAGCCACCACACAGGTGAGCTCACATGTTGTATCGGCTGTGGTACAGTCACTTAAAGAAGAAAAGAAATAAAATTCATTTAGTTTATCAAGAAAGCGTTGATTGTGTATATAAAAAGACGTTGATTGTTTTTGAGATGAACTGATTGAAAAAGGAGTCAAACTATGACAGAAAACGAAAAGAAATCAAAGGCTCCAATAGTTGTTGGAGTTTGTTTTGCAGTTGCAGCTTGTGCAGCAATTGGTTTACTTATTTTGAGAAAGAAATATCCTTGGTTGAAAAATACTAAGGTAGATAATAACGATAACACTGACGACCTCGTTATTGATTCATCCGATGAAACTGTTGATGAAAAGATAAAAGAACAGGAAATTGAAAAAGAAGAGAAATCTTCTTATGAGGAAATAGCAGATGCTGTTAAGCCATTCTGTTCACCACTTGTAAGAAATCCTAAAAAGAAGATTGCAATTAAACATAAGAGTCCTTACAGAAATCACGATGAAGAATTCAATGAACCTGTTGAAGATGCAATCATTGTAGATGAACAGCCATCTTTTGTAGAAACTTCTGATAAAGTGATGAATGAAAACCTTACTGAAATCATTGAAACAAATGAAAAAGAAGCCATTGATAAATTTGTCGATGCTGAACAGGCTGGTGAAACTGAAAATCTTACAGAACCTGAAGATGTTTCTGAACCATTTGTCGAAGAAGCTGAACAGGAAGTTGAACCAGAATCTGACTTCGAAGCAACTGCTGAATCTATGAAAGAAGCCGAGGCTGTGGAAGAAGAAAAACCAGTAATGGTTGAACCTCCAGCAGTCGAAATTCCAAAGTTCACAGAAGAACAGATTAAAGAAGCTAATGAATTTGTTGCTGAAATGAAGAAAAAGGAACCTGAGTTCAATCAGATTTTCATGATACCTGTATCAGAAGAAACTATTGAAACTTATGGTTTCGGTGTTGGAGCTGCTCTTCTTGTAAGTTCGGGTTCAGATGAGAAAGGAGACTTTACAATTCGTGCTATCATTAATCGTCAGGCCATGCCTAGTGAAGTTAAAGTGTATAACAATTGTGAAGCAGATGGATTTAAAGTATTCGTTGATATGAATGCTGCTAGAGAGTTTGCCACAAACATTATGTCAAAGGCAACTGCTATAAATCCTGCCCCGGAATCATTTGAAGAGTCTAAGAAGGTTCTTCTCCAGGTATTGGAAGAAGAAAATAAACCAGTGCATCCATGAATAGCCAAGCTCCGTGACCCGCAATTCAGGTCATGGGTGCTGGGTGATGATGGATAATATCAGATAGGCGTAAAGCCTATCTGATATTTTTTTATTGTTCCTATTACATAGTAATGCACTAAAGGAAATGAGGATGCAACGATGCTTGAACAAATATTATTGATAATAATCAAAATTAAGCTCAAGCGTAAGATACGGCGGATTAAACATGTGATGTATAACGTTTGTAATCCGAGTGATATCTTAGAGAGTAATTTATCTATGCGTGACAAACTTCGTTATGCTAAGATAAGAAAAAGTTATACCGAATTACTTGAAAAATACGATAAATTGTTGAAGAACTTAAATTATCGAGATTTTGAATTAAAACGAGACTTAGAGATGGCTAAAAATATAGATAAGGAAACAACTGTTATCCTTGCTAGAGCTTTGAATCTTTACGAGTCTTTGGAGTATACATTAAATGCTTGAAAAATTTTATTTAAACGCAAAAACAAGTATTTAATATTAAATTGTGACAATAGGAATAATGAATAAAAGTCGTTGACTTTTAGTTCCATTGTATCGATACAATCATATATTAAAGGAGAAAAGATTATGAAAAAGCTTAATCTTTCTAAAAAGGCAAAGATCATTATTGCCTCTGTTGGTGGTGCTATTGTTGTAGCAGGTGGTGTAGTAGGAACAATCTTCGGAATCAAAGCTCACAAAGCTAAGAAAGAAGAAACTGCTGACGCTGAATAAGCCGGTTGTTTAAATGCACAAAAAAGGATTCGTTGAATCCTACAGGACCTCTAAGAGGTCCTAAACAAACACATTAAACTCTCTACATTAAGAAGGTGCTTCGGCACCTTCTTTTTTATTTTTTTTCTGTGTTCCTTAGAAGGATTTTAGCCAAAATGTGTATTTTTTCCTAAACAAACATCAATATGACGTAATTGTCATGAAGAAAAAATAAGAGATAGTAGCGCTACTATTTTTTCATCTTTAACTCTATTAATGGAGGAAATATCACATGAGTAGTACTCTCATTTATGATCCAGATATGACGATATCTGTTGAAGATCAGTCTCAGCTCGCTGAAGAAAGTGATACTCCTGCCCTTGACACCGCCGTGAGTGGTTTGTTTGTAGGTTTTACATCAAAAGGTAAACACAACGTTATCATTGAATGTAAATCTCCTGCTGCTCTCCTTAATACTTTCGGTGATGATTTTGGATCATTCTCAAAGTACGGTCAGGCTAACCTGACAGCTTTGGGTTTTGCTCGTTCAGGCGGTAGATCATTCTTCTGCTCTTTGCTCCCAGACGATGCAAAAAGAGCATATAGTTTATTCGGCGTATCTGTAAAGACTCGAAATGACATTCCAGTTTACGAACGCAACGATACAGTTTACAACGAAGACCATACAGAGGTCCTCGCATTCGGAACAGGAGCTTTCAAACTTGACTCAAATGGCGAAAAGATTCAGTGTAAAGTAAAAGCTGCATCTGCAGACGATGAAGCAACTGAACCTGTAGTAACTGACGGTGTTGAGCTTACTGTTGAAACAAAGACTCTCGAAGACACAATTGGAAACTTTGATTCAGAAGGACGTCCTGTTAATTATGACGGAAGTCCTATTATTTCTGAAGCCGAAGGTGGTGTAACCACAACATTCTATCCACTGTTCTGTGTTTATTACTATGGACTTGGAAAAGGTGGAAACGATTATGGTTATGTAATTGAACGCAATGCAGGTCGTGACAAGAAGATGCTTGATGGTAGACGTTATTCTATCACATTCTTCAACCTCTTGTCTTCTGGTTCTTATGCAAATCTGTATGCAGAACCATACTACTTTGCATTCAATCCTAACGCTAAGTACTCTGAAGACAGTGACGTTATGGAAGGTCTTTCTTCTGTATACGAAAACACTGACGAAGATGGAAATGAACTTCCAATTCAGATGGTTACTTACGGTGATAACTATACTGCTCTCATCAATGCTCTGCTTCCTTACAAGGATGATACAGAGACTAAGTACGATATCGACTTCATCAACGGTATCTATAAGAGTGGTCGCCCATATACAAGAATTGTTATGAGCGATGCTAGTATCGATACTGCTAACTCTGTCATCAAACTTGATGGCGGTACAGATGGTTCTATCGAAGTTGGTGCAACAGTAAATGGCGTTACAGTAACAAAAGAGTCTGCTGCAGAAGTTAAAGAACAGCTTCTCCAGAAGTTCTTCACTTGTGACGTAGATGATAATATCTTTGATGAAAAACTCACTGATATCGATTATCTGTTCGACGAAAACTATTCGCTCGATATTAAGAAGACAATCATTGGAACTTTCCACCAGTATCGTCCTGATATCAAACTCAAGATGGATGTTGGAGAATGTGCTTCTTATACCGAAGCTATCAATATTTGTAATGAGCTTACTCCATACGTTGATGATAAGTATGGATTTATGATTTCTATCGGTGCTCACTTTGGTACATTGTCTGATTCAACTGTAGGTTCTCCTTTCAGAGTATCTTACACATACGACTTTGCTCGTGTTGAAGCCGATAACTTCGGTACAGTTGATGGCAAATTCCAGATGCACGCTGGTGCAAAACGCGGATTGGTTAAATACTTCCGCCCTGACTGGATTGCTCACAAAGACAAAGCTGGCATGATTGAAAAGCTTAAAGACGTTAATCTTAACTACATCGAACAGCTCAACAAACAGGGTGATAAGATGTGGGGTTCAGAAACATCTTGTTACAACAAGACTGGTTCTAAGCTTAACTCTGACCGCTGTACTCTTATTATCGGACGCGCTATGCGTATTTGTCATGGAATTCTTCCATACTTTAAGTATGATGAACGTGACATCGATGATACATTGAAAGCAGCAACAAAAGCTTGTCAGGACGCTCTTGAATCAAGTGACATCCCAACAACAGTTGGAATTACAGTAAAAATGTATCAGACTAAGGAAGATAGACGCACAGAAAATGCTCACTGTGACATCGTATTCACATTCCCTGATTACGCTAAGACATTTACTGTAACAATTATCGCAAAACGCCCATCGCTTAGTGATGAGGAATAATGGGGGATTAGGAAATGGCTGATACTTCAAATCGTTATATTTTCCAGACCGCCGCTCATACTGGCTATGGTTTCAATGGCGTTAAAGGTGACAGATTTGCTTCTGTTGCCGGATGGGAACAGGGAACAGCTGGTTTCTCTGGAAACGTATATTCTCGTCTTGCTAGTGAAAATGGCATCCAGCCAGTTGACCCGGCAATTACAGCTAGCCGCGAACCTTTCAAAGTTGGACGCTTTATGCTTAAACTCATTAAGACAGTTCCATTCTTTGATGACAAGGTAACAGCAGCTTGGCGTTATATCATCGAAGACTCTGCTCTTGAATTCTCAGGAATCCAGGATTACTCTTTCGATGTATTTACAAAACAGCATGGTGTTACTCGCCAGACTTCTGCGTACGGTGGAACCTACAAAGAAAACAATGGCGAATTCACAATTAAAGTACCTGAAACAGTTGGTCAGCTTGTTCGTAAGTCAATTGACTACTGGTTACAGGGTTGTTCTGATCCAAAAACAGGTGTAGCGCACTTCTATGGTAAGAACTTCCGTGACCTTCAGCCAAATAAGAGTATGACAATTCTGTACATCCTTCTTGGACCAGAATGTCGTGCTGAGACAATCGAATATGCTTGTATGTATCATGATGCAATTATCACTGCACCAAAACATGCACAGAACAACTCTTCAGCTCTTGGTGAAACAGGACAGGGTGTAGAGCATGACCTCTCATTCAACGGTATTTTCGACCGCAGTGCTGAAATCAATAAACTTGCAGCAATCATTGTAGACCGCGAAGGTTTGTACGAAGAGCGTGCAGATAATGCAGTTCTTCCATCTTACATCTACACTGAATATCTCGCTAAAGCAGATACAGAATTTGCTAACAGTGCAATTGGTATGGCACTTACAGATCGTCTTGCTGATGACCTTGCTCTTTCTGATGATAAGAAAGATAAGACTCATACACACAACTACGCCGCAGCTAAGCCTACACAGACTAGCTTCGCAAAGACAGCAACTGGTACAGTAACAGCTGACCCTAATGCTGTAAAACGCGGAACAAGCGCTAGCGCAGCTGTAAATTCAGATTACATTAAATAATTTGAATTGAGTTCATAGTGTCGCACTGTGGAAAACCACAGTGCGATTCTTTTTATCCAAGAAATATATTTAACAAAAAAAATAATCACACTGGAATTAACCAGTGTGATTATAATTTATTTAGAAGTTACATATCTGTTGGCATTATTAGATGCTCTAAACCGATAGCATCTAAGATAATTGCTTCGTCGCCTTCATAAAGTTTGTCGCCAGCACCGTCGATGTATTTAAAAATCATCTTACACAATTGCTCTTCAATACGAACTGCGACGTATTGTTTTGCATCAGTTGTTAAAGAAGTAAATTTAGTGCTTCTCACAAATTGCTTTACTGTGTCGATATATTCGATTATTGAATCTGTTGTATTCGGAGAGGCTTTATAAAGAGTTTCGATTCCAAATAAATGAATTCCTATATCTCCTAAATCTGAAAGAAACGTTCTTCTTTCAAAGTCTAATGTGAATCTTTTTGGACGAACAATTTTAATATACTCTTCATTATTTTCAAATTTATGGTGCCGTTCTAGAATACGTTTTGTATTAATCGCATCTGTAGCGCAATATTTGGTAATCAAATCCTTCATTTTCTGACCACCATAAACAATATTGTTATAATTTGCAGGACGTCGTTTTAGCAATAATCTTATGATTCCAATTGCGAAAACTACTATAATAAATGTTTCAATTCCAAAACCAACGATTAATGCAATGTTTTCATTGCTCATATTATTTTCCCTCCAATATTTCTTTTCCACCTAAAATCATAATATGGTTAGTAACTTCAGCAGGTTGTTTATCACTGTCAATCATTAATCTGACGCAATGTCTGTGTTCTTCTCCGTCATCGTCGATAACGACTAAATCGCCCTCTTCGTTTAAAGGCTCTTTGGTATTATCATCAAGATCTTGTGTATTAACAACAATTTCATTGTCGATAAAACCTGGAATTCCAACCAATGCTTCACATAGGAAATCGCGTAGTTTTAATGCTTTTTCTTTTGTAGCGTTTTCAAAGACTAAAGTTAACATATTTTACACTCCTCTTTATTTATTAGTCTGGATAATCGTATTCAACCGGTTCAGCCACAACAATATGTATTTGCCTATCATTTTGTGCAGCAGTTTGCTTTTCAATTTTTTCTAAAGTATCTATAAGTTCCATCGTTTTGTTGGAATCATGTTCTACTTCATTTTTAGAAACCATATGCTTTAAAGCCTTGATAGTAGTTCGCATTTGGTCTAAAGTAATTGTTCTATCCATGGATGCACCATTTTCATCGAAATATATACCACACATATTATTCCTCCTTATTTTTCTTTTTTCGTTTATTATTTATAATCGAAATGATTACCATTATTATATAGATAACAAGTGATGCACATCCTATTATCATCCTTATTTTGAATCCGCGACCTTCATATCGCATCCAACGGATTAGAATCTGATTAATTATTTCATGCATTCGTATCCTCCTTTTTGTCACCAGTTAGTTTTCGTATCATATCTTTATGAATGATGATATCGTCAATAATTTCAGTTGCCATATTCGTAGACCTTATATAATATGATTTGAGCATTTCCAATCTGGATTTAGCAAAACCTATATTATTATCGTCATTTCTATATAAGAAGTTGTTAAAATCGATGGTATTTATACGTTTCATGTATTTATCGATATCCATCATAATATTCATAACGTATTCATATTCTGGGTCACTGAAATAATCTTCAACGTAATCGATTGTTGTATTAAGGATATGGTCTGGAACATTTGGCTTGAATTCAAAAGATATTAAAGTTAAACCTGTTTTCCAGTTAATACCGTACAGAACTTCTTCACGCATAACTTGTTCCTTTACAGATTCAACTTTTAAAATAAAATCTCTTACAAACTGAGATGAAATTGCTCCCATGAAGCCATTGAAGACTTTTTCTTTTTCTTTTTCATTAAGATATTGTGCTCCTATGCCAGCAAATTCAAGCATAAACTTTCTATCCATACTGAATACAAGCGATACCATTTCTTGGTTGTTCTCCTTTATCACAGAATGGTTTTTAATAGACACTTCTCCTATTTTGCCAACACACTTGCCTGTAAGTAAGCTCTTGTAAAATATTGTATTTCGATTGATATTGTTATTCATATTACCCCTCTTTTAACATTATTATAGATAAAATATACACTTGAAGAGGTATTATCCATGAAAAAGATTATAGCTTTTACCGGTTCTGTTATCGCTGTTATCGCTTAACGAGGTTTCAATATGGAAATCATTAACAGCAGACAGTCGGATGCAAATAAAATCGTAGACTTGACCAGACCGATTCTTGTTTCTATGGAATCGTTTCAGGCTCTCACAGATGCTAAAGTAGTTTCTGAAGACGGTCTTATATGGCATGTCACACTTATGGCATTCGACGTTCTTTCTCGTAATTCCAATTTGTATCCAGCAGACGATACAAAACGAAGTTTCGACGAATCAACTTATGTTCAGGAGAATCTCCATAACCGTACATGGTTTGGTGAAGCAGAGCATCCGCCTGCTGACGCTCCTCTTAGTCGTTTCTTGTTTGTTGAACCTACAAGATATGCTTGGAATATCATGAATTATAAAGATATGGGTGATAGATATGAAGGCGACATTTGTCTGTGTCCACCTCTTGGAACAGATATTGTCCTCAAGAATGTAAAACTTCTTGGAAGCAATTATGCTTCTTCATGTCGTATTTACACTCCAAACTTTATCGAAAAGACAAGTGGTCCTTATGGTCACCACTTTATTAAGAAATACAAGATGTATCCGGTCACATTCGACTGTGTTACAATGCCTGGAATTAAGACTTGTCGTCTCGTTGATAGCGCTGTTTATCAGCCTGGAAAAGTTAATAAGGAAGCTCTTGGTGCAGAAAGCACTAATGCAATCGTATTTGCAAATCCAGCTGAAGCTATCAAAGATATGATGAAGAGTACAGAAGCACTCAAGGTTCTGTCAGATTATATTGGAACAGACTTGTCTAAATCAACATGTATTGTTGGTAAAAATCAGGTTCGTTACCAGACTGAAGATGGAATTGGAGTAAACGTTCCTCTTAACCAGCATCTTGTAAGTTCTATTTTGAGCTAATCAAAAAAAATAACCCGGGGTGTAATCCTCGGGTTATTTATTATTTATTTTTCAACCTTTGCTTTTGCGATTTCAGAAATAGCAGTATATATTTCTTTCAAGATTTTGTCCATGTATGGGTCAAGTTCATTTGTTCTTTTATCAGATGCGACTGAACCTGTTGGAGCAGGTGGATATTTCATTGATGTAACAATGCTTTTGAGAAGAATGAGTTTTTCAATATCGTCGTCGCTCATTGCTATTGCAGCCATTGTTGCGCTTGAAGCTCCGATTCCGCCCACCATACCTAAACCTGGAATACCAGATTGTGAACGTATTATTCGCAACTGCATATCGTTGTTTCTAATAATAGACAGCAACTTGGTAACAAGTTCTTTAGTCGATATCTGACTATTTGCAAACTGATGTATTACATCTTGTGCAGCGCTATTCGAAATTTCCTGGATAATGTCCTGAGGTAAATCTTCTTGGTAGAAAGTGCGTGCTCTTCTTTCGTTGTCCAAATTGCACATAAATTCTGCATCCCTTTCGTCAATTTCATTTTCATTTTCTGCAGTCATTTTTATTCCTCCTTTTGTTTTAAAACTACTCTATATTCGACACCAGCTGCTTTACAAATTCTGTCAAACGTATTCCAAGTAAGATTACCTTCTAATAGAAGTTCTAATGCTTTAGCTGGGTCAGGTTTATCGTTAGCATTTTTCATACCGAGATTGGCCATGAGAAAATGTGGAACAACAAGTTCTTTTGTTTTGACAAATTTTTTATCATGTAACGTTGTAATAAGTTTATTATTACTTTCTGATCTAGCGCACTCAATGCTTCCGTTTTCACCGGTCATATTGATAACACATCCGTCGCCAGGTCTATAAGCATGTGATTTAAGAAACCCTTGAACTCTGATAACATCCATAGCATCGTCGTCTGGTCTTATAGAAGACTTAGGTTTCAATATGTCTTCTTCGTTAAACACTTGGTTCTTTGTGTAAATCATATCACCCACAGCGAAACAACATGTTGTGTTTGGTACAGCCTTTACAGAATTGAATTCGCCGAGATATTTAAAATATCTGTCACCAATAATATAAGCACCGTTTTTCTCAAGTGGCTCACCATTGTTGATTTCAGATTTATTGTATTTGGCTTTATAGTATTTCTCAAGCTCTCTTTCTTCAAAATACTTTTTCTTGGCTTCTTCATATTCTTTTTCCTTAGAAGTCTTTTTCTTTTCCCTTGTAGGTTTCTTACGATCTGCCGCATAGCTTACAGTAGAACCTGTCATGGCTTTGGCAAAAGCATAGCTTCTACTGTTTGCGGTATAATCGATTCCATCTTCGTACATTTTTAATACCTCCTCAAGTATCACTAAGATAATATATTAGTTGGAACTGGCAATGACTAAAAAAGAACAGATTCCTCTATATAATAGTAAAAAACATGATTATAGCGCTATAATTAAAAAAGTAATAAAAACTAGTTATAAGGGTACCATTATGGCTAATGACAGTATTTACAACGTTGAACGTGGGAAGACTCCTCATGAACATTATCCTTTGGATAAAGACATGATGAACGATAAAAAGAACGGAATTCCCAAGTCAACATCACATGAAACAATACGTAAATTAGGCAAGTACAGCAAGAATCTTATGACATCGACTCGTAAATTAGCAGTCGATGTGGCTGGTTCATATCAGCCTAATGCTGCATCTTTTGCCACATCCATGGGTGACGTTGCTAAATTAGCTATGGCTGAGGCTCGTACTCGCATGGAAAAGATGAAAGAATTCATCAGTAAAAATAAATCCGTAGATGTTGATCCAAAACAAACTATGGATAAATATAATAAGACTCTTAGTGACACTGTAAAAGACATTAAGAATCGTATTAAGACTGGTGAGTTCTACCGAAATAGTTCCGACAATATGAACATGTCTGGAATGTTTGGTGACGATTTCAACTTCGATAGTTCTGATATGGACTTCGGAGGACTTGATATGGGTGTTGGTGATACTGGCGGAAGCGTTCAGTTCACAGACCCAGAAACCCAACTTTCAGGCGAACCATTTGGCGAAGTTAACACATCAGTTGGAAGGAGAGTTATTTCCAATCCTAATGCAGTTAGAAATGCTACAGCTTCAAAGCTTAGTAGAAATGCCACTGTTATCAATGTGAATGGCGGTAACGCCGGTGGAGTTTCTGCTGGAGATGAACTTGTAAGCGGAATTACTGGTGAAGTAGGTAAAGCTATTCTCGACCAGCAAGATAAACTCTTTGCAAAAAACTTTGCTGCTGCGGAACTTAGATTTAATCAGCATATAGAAGTACAGCGTGGAATTCTCGCTGGAATTAATGCTGCTGTAGACCATTTACAGAATGTTGAAGGAACTGCTTCATCTGCTGCTATGGAATTCCAAGGCAAGATGCTTAATCTTCAACAGGAACAAATGGCATTGCTTAAGGAAATCAAGGAAGCAACTATTCTTGGTATTCCTGAATCAGGTAGTGGCAGACCAACTGCGACTATCGATAAAGTAATGAAGAACGGTCAGCTTGACGCTAATGAGTACTGGAAAGCTATAAAAGGTAATGCAAGCGAAATGCTTATGCGAACCAGTGTCGGTCCGTTGTTAGCAATGATGCCAATGATTGGCAGCAGTTTAGGTATGGCTAAAGATATGGGAATCGAGCAATCGTTCGACCCATTATCGATGCTACTTAAATTTGGAGCAAAAAGTGCATTATCATCGAAGACAAAAGCTAAGATGCAAATTGGAGATGAAATCTTCCAGAATGCACCGGCATTGTTCTTTGGTAAAATGAAAGAGCTTTCTCATAGTGACAATAAATATTTGCAGAATCTTGGTCGTTTATTTGGTGTAAACGATGCTGTCGCTAAACCTCTTGAACTCGGTTTAAAAGACCCAAACAAAGCTGTAGGTTGGTCTGCAAAAAGTGACAGAACTCTTAACGTCGTAATTCCTGATAGACTTGAGAAAATCCTCACTGCTATTACAGGAAGAGAAGCTGAACACTATGACTATGAAAAAGGCACATTCGTTTCAGATAAACGAACTCGTGAAGATTATAATATTGTAAAGAAGACTGCGTACCAGAATGCATTCGTAGATAATACTCTTAAAAGTATGGCTGCTAATGCTGGAAATACTGCTGCTGGACAAAAATATATGCAGCGAAATCACGTTAATGCTGAACAAATGCAGCGAGAACTGGCTAACGATTTTAATACTATACGTATGAACATTGGCCATCTTGGTGAAACATTCAGCGTTGAACGAATGAAAAGTGATCCTGAATATAGATCGCAGCTCTTAAGAGGCGTAAAAAATAAAAGTAGCTTAGGAGTTTTCGCAGATACATTTAACCAGCTTGGTGGAGCAGAATCTATAAACTTAAACGGACAGATTCTCACACAGGAGCGTAAGGCAGTTCGTTCTATACAACAGTTTGCTGAGAAACAGTCTATATACGGTGGAGCAGGTGTAGCAAACGATTTGTTACGTCAAGATGAAGCTGATAAAATGGAACGTCAGCTTGAAACTTCTCCCGAATATAAGATTAAAGAAACTGATAATGAAATTGCTAAAGCTAGAATTGCTCGTAAACGTGCTGAGCTTGAACGAAAGATACGAGATTATCGTGCCGGAAGCAGTTCGTTACAAGACCCAAGCACATACCTTACAGGTAAAGCTGCTAAACAATATTCTAGTGACGCATCTATAGCTTCTGCAAACGGTTTCTCATTTGATACAGGTGCCGGTGGCGGTCCAGTAGGAGCATTAAGTGGAACTGTAAACAATATCTTTAACTTACTTGCTAAAGGTATTTTAGTTTATCCACAGATGTCGGATGGCATTCCTGCACATATATCTGCTTTACAAGGTGTTTTAAAATCTAGAGCACAAATGTCGTCACTTGCTGCAGAAGCTTCTAATAAAGAATCTGCCGAAGCTCAAAACAGAGCAATACAGGCAGCTGCAGATTGGAGACAGCAAGAGCGCAATATGAAAATGGCTCAAATGTTTGGTATGTCGCCTATTATCGGAAGGTTTATGGGTAGAACAGGTGAGCGAAGTAATGCTTTTGATAGGTTTGTTGGCTCTGGATACGATAAGTTGTTTGGTAGATTTGGTGCAGCTGTAGGTGGAAATGGCAGTACACTTGAAGGTGAAGTTGAATCAAGTTATAACGAATACGTCGATAGTCACGTTAATACGATTGTTAAAGATTTGAAAATCAAGAAACGTGATTTAAAGCGTGATATTGCTGAACTTGAAGCTTCTCCTAAAAAGACAGATAAAGCTTTATTGGCATTGAAGAAGACCGAACTTGCTTCTATAAACAAATTGTTGAAAACCTATCTTAAAGGCAAATACGGAACCGGTGCTGCAGATGAACCTGATGAAAACGGATTCAAAGCTACTGCTGCAAAATATGGTGCCAAAGCTGAAGATGCTATCAAAGCAGGAGCTTCGACCGTTGCTAATTCCAAACTTGGACAGGCTGTAGCTGGAGCCGCCTCAACAGCAGGCGAAGCACTTGCTTCATTATTCGAAACAGTTGCTAGTACTAAAGCTGGACAGGAAATTAAAGCAGGCGTAGATTATGCTGCTACAGGTGTTAGAGATACTGCTAAGAAACTTTCTGAAACTGAAGCTGCTAAGAAAATCGCAGATATACTTTCTAAAACCAAAGATAAAATTAAAGCACGATTCCCTCCTGAAAAGAAGATTACAAAAGCCGACGTTGAAGCGATTGTTACAGAAACTATTGTTGAGATTGAAAGTTTTACCCCTGAAAAGGCACACGATGTTGCTAAGAAGCTTGTATCTTCTATTGATTTTAGTAAACTCAAGAATAAAGCAGGCGATGTTGCTTCTGCTATCGGTACAGCTGCATCTACACTGTGGACTAGTGTAAAAGACGGTTTAAATAATGCTCGTAAGAATATTAAGGAAAACGGCTTTGAAGCTACTGCTAAAGAATATGGTGCCAAAGCTGAAGATGCTATCAAAGCAGGTTATGGAACTGCTTCTAGTTTCGTTAACGATAAATGGAACGAATTTGTTAAGGCTGGACAGAGTTCACCTATTATGGATAAACTCAAAGGAGCATTTGGTTTTGTAAGCGATAAAGCTAGTGGCTTGTTCACTGGTGTTAAAAACGCTGCTTCTGTTGGAGCTACATTTGTAAGAGATGGAGCTCTCGCTGCTGGTAAGAAAGCACTCTTTAATTCTAAGCACATTGGTGGAATTGCTGCTTATAACGAAGCTGAAAACCTTAAACAGGGTCTCATTAACAAATTTTTTGCAACAAAAGAATTTAGGTCAAAAGAAGATATTCAGGAAGAATACAATACTTTCATGAATGCTTATAACGTTGCCGAAGAACTTAAGAAGAATGCTGAAGCATATTTCGACGAGCTCGTTGCTGGTAGCGATGACGTTAAAGTTAGAGATTCTGCTATAAAGAAGGTTAATAAATACATCTCTAAAGAACTCGATAAACTTGTCAAAGAAGAGAAACTTGATAAAGCTATTGCTGGTAAAATCAAAGAAGGTATTGTTTGGGGAGAAGCTAATGGCTTACCTGGAACAATGGCTCTTGGAAAAGTACTCAAGACTCTTCGTGAAAGATACGATAAAAATTACTCAAAAGAAATGCGTAATTACAATCCTGCTATTAAAATTGCTAAGTCTCTTGGAAAATGGACTGGTACAATTGCAGGTGGAGCAATTCTGTTTGCAAGTGGTAATCCTTTACTTGGTGCTGCTCTGGTTGGAAACTCTTTGAGAACAAATCCAATTATACAGAAACTTGCTAAAGCGCATACAGATAAAGCTTCTGTAAAGAGTAGACTTAAAGCTTCTCTTAATGGAAAAGCTGTTGGTAAATATGGAGCAAAAATAAGTCTGTTTGATTCTTTACTTGGTATCACTCCTATGAGCAAGATGTCGGATAAAGAACTGGAAAACGAACAGAGAATTGCTGCTTCCACATTTAAGGCTCTTGATGAACTTGAGAATTGGGCTAATGCAAATGTAGACCCTGCTGCTGAAGATGCTGCTGACCAGATTATATCTGCTATTAACGGTGCTATAAAGAAAGGCGCTATTGATTCGGATATTGGTGAAATAGTAATCGACAGAATCAAGACTAACGTGAAGAAAGGTAGAACTGCGGTAGAAGCTCTCACTGAAGCCAAAGCTACTATACAGAAGAACTATAGCAAAATGTTTAAAGGTGAACAGCGTAGACGTTCTCCTGCTTCTAAGATTCTCAAGGGTCTTGGAAAGGGAGTTGGAATAGCAGCAATTGCTATGTATAATCCAATGCTCGGCGCTGCTCTTATTGCTCGCGAATTCTTCAAGAAGAAACAGGCTAAGAAAGCCGGTGAAGCTGCTGATGAGCGAGATGAAATAAATGAAATTCGTGGAACAAACTCTGTTAAAGAAAAGATGCCTAAAGCTAAGAGAGAAAAAGGTCCTGGATTATTTGGTCGTTTAAGAGATAGATTTGTTTCTAAAGGCGTAGCCGGTGAAGCTAATGCTGAAGGAACATCTTCTGAACAGATGGCTGAAAAAGGAAAAGGATTCTTCTCTGGCCTTAGAAGTAAAGCTTCCGCTGTTGTCACTGGAATTACAGGTGGTTCTTATCTTAATCAGATGAAGGACAAATTCGCTAAGATTCGTGAAGAAAGAGGAACAGAGAATCATAACTTCTTTGAAAAGATGTCTGATACTCTTACTTCTATTAAGCACGGTCTCGGTATTCATGACAAAGGCGATATTGACGAGAAAAATGAAGAAACCTTTGCTGGTAAAATGGACCAGATTCTCGGAGCAACTACAGCTGTGGGTACACTCCAGGCTCAGTCTAATGCTGCTAACGGCATGGATGTTACAAAACTTGGTAAGTTCTTGAAGTCAGCTGGTGGAGCTGCTCCAAAGATTGCAACAGGTATTGCTGTTGCTGGTGTAGCTATCAATGCAGCTGCTGTTGGTTACCAGGCTGTAAAGGGCATTAAACGTTGGAAGAATGAAGGAGCTGCTGCTGGTATCGGTGAGCTTACAGGTATCGATAAGTCTGCAGACTCTAAGTTTAATGAAGACGGAACACGCAAAGAAGCTGATTTCCACGTTGGTGGAGAAAATGGCTTTGATGTAAATGTAGGCGATGGAGCAGGACGAGCTCCTGCCAAGCGCGTTCTCCTTAACGCTGGAACTCACGTAAAAGCAATTCAGAAAGCCGGTAAAGGCGTTGGCGAAATGCTTACTAAGAAGGGAGATAAACTCCTTGCTAAAGGCGGTAAAGCTGTTGCCGGTGCCGCTGATTCGGTTCCTCCAAAGATTATCACTAAAGTAACAGAAGCTTTGTCTAAATTCTTTAGTAAAGGTAAAATTGCTAAACTCATTAGTCCTGAAAAGGCTAAAGGCGTTATCAGTAAAATCACTAGTCGTTTCAAGAATTCTTCTCTTGTAAAGAAGATGACTGCTAAAGTTAGTGTTGCCGGTAAACAGATTCCTGTAGTAGGATTAGTTGCTACTATAGCTGGTGCTGTATGGGATTTCGTTAACGGTATGAGCAAAACACGTCGTTACTTCAAGATTGGTAAAGACGATGAACCTACAATGGGAATGAAGATTGCTGCGGGTCTTGCTGAATCTATTCCTGGATTAGTTGGTGCTATTCCTGGTATCGGATTATTTGCAGGTATTCTTGCTGCTATGATTCCTCCAGAGTGGGTTGCTGAAAACGTTTATAAGATTTTTGCTGGTGACAAAGAAGAAGCTGCTCTCGCTGAAAAGCAGGAGAACTTCCGTAAGAAAGCCGAAGAGTTAGGAATTGACCCAGATAGATTAAACGAATATGAGAATAGATCTCTTGGACAGAAGATAACGGGTGCTTTCAAGAGTAAAGATAAGAAAGATGCTGCAGATGCAAAACTTCTTGGTTTTGGAGATGACGTTGAAGCTTATCGCGAATGGAAGAAGAAATATGATGCTCACGGTAAGAGCGATAACGCTGCAGAAGCACAGGCAACTGTGACTGATAAGGGTGAGGAAATGGAAAATTCTATTACTGGAACCGTATCTGCTGAAACCGCTGCTGCTATGGTTGAATCTTCTAAGATTCAACCAGCTGCTAGTGATAAACCTGAAGCATCTTCTGATTCCCCTAAATCTCCTGAAGGAGAAGCCGCACAGAGAACTCTTAACGGTATGACAGAAGCTGAAAAGCAGAATGCTTCGTCTGCACTCGAAACAGCCGCTGTGGCTGGAGGAGTAGCAGCAGGTTCTGTCACAGCTGTTGCTAAGAAAGCTGCAGCTGGTAAGCCTGGAGATACTCCTGCTAACCCTGTTAAGGTTAAAGAAAGTCCATTTGTGACTAACGATAAACTTCTTGTTCAGCAGATTAGTGAAACACTTGCTATCCAGAAAGAAATTCGTGATGAAATATTCAGACACAATGGTGAAGTTGAAAAGTTCATTGCTTACATGGTTAACTACTATGATAAGCTGCAGAAACGTCAGAAGAAAGAAGCTAAGGAAGCTCGCGAAGAGAAGAACTCTAGTTTCTTTAAGAATCTATTCGGAAGAGATAAAAAGGATTCTTCTGGAATAGAATACGTTGACCATCATGTGAACTTTGGAGACGATGCAGCTATTGTAAGTGCTGCTGAAGCTGTTGCTTCTGGTGCAATGTAACGAATATAAATCTAGGCCTTTCGGGGCCTAGATTTTTTATTTATATAGTAGAAACCGTGTCAATTCAAGACATCAGTATGATTAAACTGATGTTTTAGGAGGCTTTACATGGCCGACAAAGATAATGTGTTGAACAGAGATGATGAGACCGGTATTGCATCATCTGTGTTCGTTAAAGCACCAAGAATTGGTTCTGAACCTATAAATGGAAAGATGGTTGAGAGCAAAACCTCAAGCGAAACATCACTTGGTTCGGGAGACATTGGTACAATCCGCAGTGAAATGTATCAGAAAGGTTCACAGTTTGCAAATTCAAATGATACAGGTGCATTGGTGAACCGTGACGGAAGTGTTAGAAGTAATACCTCTAAAACTGCTGAATGGAGTACTTGGCTTGGTGATAAAGTAAGTTATAATAAAAGACAGACTATAAAAGAAATTGGTAGACACCTTAGCGAAAGAATGCAAAAGTCTATTAATGCTAATGGTGGAAATGAAGAAACATCTGCTGCTATTCCTGGCGTTCTCGGATATCCTGGAAATGGAAAAGTGAGCGCATATGGTGTATCTGGAAAATATTCAGAAAACCCATTTGAAGGAGCTTATGATTATAACGGTAAACAAATACCAGCAGACTATCTTGACCTTTCCACTTTCAATGATACTAAAGTTAGAAAAGCTGAAGATGCGAAAAATAAGTCCGATGCATTTCCATGGGGTCTTGCCATGGGCGAATCAATGGTTCTTAACCCAGACTTCCAATTTAATGAACTTGACGACGTTCGTGCAAACTGGCGAACTCCATACATTGGTGCATTGTATAATGAACGTATTTATGCATTCAACTTGCCAAAGGTATTCTTCCAGGTTGGAACAGTCTCGGTTAATATGAAGATGATCACAGGTTTGTCTGCTCTTTGGTTCAATAACCGTGCAGGTAAATCTCTTTCCGAATATTTGAAAGACCCAAGTAGTACAAATGTTATAAAGAAACTAGCAGCTAACCTTCAGGGTTTGATTGGAACTACCGCTTCTTCTATTGCTCGTATTCTCATGCGTAATAAACGTATGTATAAGTTTACTCCAAATAACGCTGTATTCTTAAAATACGTTGATGAAATTCTCGCAGAAATCGCTGCATGGATGGGTCTTACTAACTCTGGTATAGGGGCTGATAACGAAAACATTAAATCTCTCATGAAGAGAAATTATAGCCGTCCAACGAATACAGATGAAGAACTTGAGTATGGTTCTCAAAATGTAACATACGATGATGCTGAAAAAAGGGCTTTCAATCTAGGAGAAGGTTCGGACGGATCTTATATTGCCGGACAAAACATACCAGATAATGCTTCAACTGATAGTGAATATCCTAAGTATAGTTATTTAGGAAAACAAAAATGGTTGAGTGTACTCGATATTCTTCCAATGTCATCTGATGTAAGAACTGCTCCATCTGATAAGAACGACTTTGAAAATAATATTTCTAATGCTCTCTATAACACAGATTTATTGGTTCCTTTCGGTCTTTCAAGAGGTGTAAATGTTTCTGAAACATTTAGTAACGAAACACAGGAAAACCCTATTATTTCCACAATAAACTCCACAGGTCAGAATAACCAGTCTCAAATGATGATCGGCCAGATTCCATCGGATGCACTCGGTGGTATAGACCAGGTTCTCGATGCTGTGAAAAATCATGGTGAAAAATCTGTCGGTGCAACCATGTTTGATAACTGGATGACGTCGAAGATGAATGGTGCAATGGATAGTTTTAAAAATATGCTTAGAGGAAAAATGAGTGGTGAACTTGGTATGGTTCAAATGGGTAACGCTCGAATGATTCTTCCTGAAATTTGGACAGATTCTTCGTTTGACAGAAGTTATTCATTGAACTTCAAATTCTTTTCTCCATATGGAAACAGATTGTCAATTTTTGAAAACACAATCGTTCCACTTGTCTTCCTTATAGCAATGACATCTCCTCGTCAAGTCGGTGAATCAAGTTATACTACACCTTTCTGTGTAAAATGTTTCTCTAAGGGATTGTTCTCGACAGATATCGGTATAGTTTCTTCACTCACCATCAATCGTGGAGAAGGAAAGAATGACCGCACACAGGAAGGCTTCGCAAGAACTGTTTCGGTTTCAATGAGTGTAAAAGATTTACTTCCTAGACTCTCGATGTCACTTGACGCTGGTACATGGGGTATTCTCGGTGCAAAGAACTGTGCGTTCCGAGATTATATCGCATTTGTTGCTGGTGTTGATATGGCTGATAAGGAAATGGTTCGTAATAAATTTAGCGTTTATCTTTCTGTAATGAAAAATAAATATAATATAAATAAAATTAAGTCTAATTTAAGATATTCGTTCTCGAATTCATTGCCAATCAGACTTTTTACAAACCCAAGAAGTATATTCTACAGAGAAGAAAACGGTGCCACAATGCGTTCAACCAATCTTCCTCCAAGTCAATGGACAAACGCGTAAATATACTCTATACCGAGGTTTATGGCCTCGGTATAGTTTTATTGTTTCGAAGACATTGATATGACTTAAATGATTATTAGAGGTTAAATATATGAATAACTGTTGTACAATGGATTTTATTCCATTATCAGTTTCTCAAATAAAAGAAGCTGAAACTATAGACGACAAGATTATTGACGATATAAAGACAAGATTCTTGTCGAAAGAAGCGTTCTATTTGAAAAATGTCTTCGCTGTGTTATTTGATATGGCTGATACAATCTCAATAGCTGTACAAGAAAGCGGATTAACAAAAGAAGAACTTAGTGAAAAATACATTCACCTTTATCCTGCTATAACTAATGCAAAGTTCAACTATGTTGCTAACGTTGGTTATTGTGGAAAGAAACTTGTTTACAAGCCTTTCACATGGATAAACAATTATATCGATAGGGTTCTTAATGCGCCTAACGATGATGATAGACAGTGTAAGCTTAATGAACTCGCAAACGAATTGTCATACAAAGACGTTACAAATGTACCTACATTGTTAAGACTTTCATTGGTTGCATTTGCTACATCTAAGGTAAGAAAAATCCCTTTTGTTAGTTTCGATGATTTTTACAATCTTGTAACAGACCCTAGAAACTACATAAAGCAAGTTTTCGACATGAGTCAGGACGATATGGATGCTGATAAGCTTGTATCCGCAGATTTAAAGTCTGGCTATATTGTAGATTTGTCAAATGCATCTAAAACATTTGTTGTTTCTCGTTATATTGACTTCATGAGTACAATGATCGAGTATGAAGGTGTAAAAGATATTTTGCAGCTTGCATACGATTTTGTCGGATATCTTGTAGACGATGAAGAAGTTGAGTATACTATCATTGAAACACTCCAGGCTATTCCTGATGGAAACCCTGCTTTAACGGAGGATACGCCGGAAGCATTTAGCGACGAAGCCATCAACGGTACTAACTTCACACTCACTAAAACAAATGCCGGAACTCTTCAGGGTGCACATCTTGAAGATATGAATGAAAAATACAAGTCAAAATCTTTAAGTATGAAGAAAGCTTTCATCAAGACCTTTAAGATTGGTCCTATTACTCGTAAGATGAATAAACACGCCAAGTTCTTTAAGAAGTATTTTGGCCGTATTCCAAGTCTTTATGAGAAATATGCCAATGAAGCAGAAGTGTATGAGAATAAGATGAAAGGCGACCCTGCTCAGATTCTTAGCTCGACTGCTGTAAAGTATATCGAAAATCTCACACTGTTTGCGGACTCTCTCTTTGGAGAAATTACAGGTACTGCTAAGAAATTACTTTCTACAAACGATAGCATTCAGCGAATCGGAGTTGTAAAATCATATTGTAAGCATTATCCTATCGAAAATCAGGATGACCCTAAAGAAATCCAGACTCAAATAGAGAATGAAACTTACTTTAGAATTGCACAAGCTTTGTTTAAAGGAATTAGTATTTATGGTTATTCTGTTGAAGGTATCGTTCAGAATAAAAAGTTCCCTCCAGCAAACCATATTGTAACATCGATGTTTGTAGATAATCCTAACGAAATTCCTGGAAAGATTTCTGTGTCACAGATATTTACAAATCCAAATTCTTTATTGGTATTCTCTAAACCTGAAAACTTCCAGAAGTTTACAAATCTGTATTCTACTGCTAGTACAAAAATTATCGGAAGTTTTAATGACGCTGCTATTAGTGGTGCAGTTAGACAACTTGATGATTTTGCAGATAGAACTTGTTACAATATTAAACAAGGAAATGCTACTAGTGGTGCTGAAAACGCAGACCCTGCACTTCAGAAGAAGGTTGTAAAGGCTATTGAGAAGGGTTTGACATCTGCTATTGATTTGGCAGTTGAACAGAAACAAAGAGTGTTACAGTGTGCGGAAGTTGCATACGAGATGGTTGAACGTGTTTCAAGAACAGCTCAACTTTGCGTTGTAGCTATGCTCAATGTAGAACGCTCTCACACTGACTCTGGATACGATTCTAATCTTGCCAATGGTAAGAATAGAGCTATCAACAAACAGCTCCAGAGAAACACAGAACATGTTGAAGGAAAAGCTGAAAAAGAAAAACTTCAGCATAGATATCACTTCTTTGAAACCTAAACAAAAAATAAAACCCCCAGGGTAATTCCTGGGAGTTTTATTTTTAAGTTATTTTACCGTCTAACTTTATCTGTAATATTGTCTTCATCGGTAGCTGTGAGCTCAATATTTTTGAACTCGTCATCGATAAGTTTGTTAGCAACTTCCAATGGATATACAGGTTTCATATTAGCATCGAGCATTGTGAGTACATTCATTGTAACCATATGCTTAAATGCGTTGGATTGAATAGCTGTGATTTCAGCATTCGTCTTGTGTGACATTTCACATTTTGTTACGTCTGCATCAATTCGATCCTTTTCAATTCCTCTGAGAATTTCTAAACATTTTACAGGGTCTTCGTTTTCGGCAAAAACAACTTCGAGAATAATATTTTTATTATCCTCATCTCTAATTATTTTCATAATTAAACCTCCTATCGTCTAACTTTATCTGTAATGTTGTCTTCATCGGTAGCTGTAAGTTCGATGTTTTTGAACTCATCGTCAACAATTTTATTAGCAATCTCTGTTGGATTTATTGCTTTCATGTTGGCATCAAGCATTGGCATTAACGCATTCATTGATATCTGATGCTTAAATGTATCTGCTTGCATAGCTGCGATTTCGGTGTTCATTGTCATATTATGACGATTTGTTTCATGTGACATTTCGCATTTGGCTCTGTCCGCATCGATTCTAGCTTTATCTACATCAGCCTTTGTCTTTTCAGATTCCGCAACAGCATCAAGTCGATTCTTTTCAATCTTTTCAAACAGATCCAAGCATTTTACAGGGTCTTCATTTTCAGCGAAAATGATTTCCATAATCATATCTGGATTTTGTTCGTTACGAATAATTTTCATAGTAAAAATTCCTCCTTCTTATGAAAATTTTAATTAGTCTTTAATCTACAGTATAATATTAAATACTTTATCTAGGAAGTTGAATAAAAAAAAATAACCGAGCATCTAGCCCGGTTATTCATTTTAAATGTGGAATGTTTTGTACTCGAATTTTTCACCAGGTTTAGGCATTTCACCCATATCTTTACTCTTTGTACTGACTATGATGGATATATCAAATGTTGATTTAAAATCATTCAACAATCTATCAAAGTAGCCAATATCAAAGTTATTGATATTGAGTTCTGGATCATCGTTGTCCGCATAGATTTCAATCTTTCCTCCAACAAAACCTGAAAGAGCTATTAGTCGTTTCAACGTATGATAACAACCTTTTCTTGAAGATGAGCCAAACATAACGTTTGTACAATCGTCTCCATAGAAATAGTTCTTTACACAAGTTATATTGAAGTTAGATTCTGCTATACAAATCTTTGGATAAGGTGTAAGCACGTCGATGTGACAAGGTGGCACATACATAAACGGATGTCTTATCTTTGGATACAAGTGAATGATATTGAATCGAGAACCTGTAATTTCTTTATTCATACTGCGAATAGAAATCGCAGTTTTATCTTCACTTATAAATCCTATACCGTATTGACTAAGAATAGGTATTTTGTTTGGGTCACACTGAGGTTGTGTGATATTATTTATAGATAAGAACTTTTCAAAATTAAGTACAACTTTGTATTTTATAATATTTTCAAAGTTTGAGAAATCTATCTGTAATCTGTTTGTTAAATATTCTACTTTTTCAGCATCCTCTTTTGTTGGTCTTGGATATTTATATTGTATTTTAGATGTGTCTTCTCCTTCAGAAAAACTTTTTGTAACTTTTGATTTGTTCGTACTTTTCAAGAACTCATCAACTTGTACATCGTTAATTCCTATACGATGCATTAAACTCGGTGTCATAATACCACTCTGACCGCACTTTTTGCAGTCATATACTATGATTTGTTTACCGTCTTCAATTTCTTTGACACCAATATACATATGTGCGCTGCGAAGATTCAAACTATCTCCACACAAACAACAACGAGTTGCACACAATTCAGTAGCCGTTGAAACAGGCTTTGCATTTTCAAGCAGTAACAATTTCTGCTGTAAATCTATAATTCTAGGGTCCATTTAAATAAACCTCATAATACAATAGTCATTTATTTTTATTTAAAGTTGAAACTTTAAACACTAATATGTTTTGGGTATTATATCTTATTAGCAGAGATATAATATGTATTTATAAAAAACGTTGATAAACTTCAAAACTTTATAATGAATACAAAAAGTCGCATTGTGAGGTAATACTATGATAGATTGTTTTTTTGGTAAATCAAATATGCTTATGATTATAGAGTTGGAACAAAACGAAAGACAAACTCGTTCGTTTTGTGAATCTGGATTGTACAGTTGTTTCTCAACTGTCGAGCGCAAAGATATCCTAAAGAAAATAAAGGATTATGTACTTGCCATTGCGATAAAAGATATATCTGAAAAAATCGAAAATACAGATATTGTCGAATGGTTTAATTCCAGATATGCTCCATTCTTAAGTGGTAAAACGTATAATGAGTTTAACGAAACATTGGATGAACGTCCTATGCTTATTTACGTTGATACCACGAATAAACGACACCTGCATATAGCAGGCGTATGCTTTATGAAACGAACTAAACTCGATCAACGAATCGCTATGATTTATGTAGATGAAGGATATAGAAAAAACGGAATTGCACAGAGTATGATTATCCGTTCACATTCTATTTTAAACCTTACTACATCGGTTCCTTATGTGTATTTAAATGACGATATTTTGAAATCATTCCCATTCTTCCCACATGTAATTTGTAAATGCGGTTATACATTTGCTTCTTCGGAAAACGACCCAGCAAATAAGAAACCTGATTTCTATTTTACAATGAATAGGGCTTATTCGAATTTCTTGGAGAAAGTTAATTCGACCATAACATTGTCAACGAAGACCATGATATTTGGTAAGATTGGAGATTTAAATGACAATAGATGATTTCTCATTCATAAAACCGCATAGAAGCTTACGATATGCTGAGCCAACGCCTGGTGTTGTTGTAAAAACTGGAAAGGATACTGGGAAAGACAATATTCTTGGTGTTTACATACCACGATTGATGTTCGGTTTACCTATTAATAAAGGAGCTTCTGAGACATCGATTTCTTTGGATACGTCTAAAATCGTAAATACAAAAAATAAATCGATTGGTTCAAAATCACTTAAGGTAAAGAATTATGTAAAGCTACCTATAGCTTCTATTCCGAATATTGCTCCTCCACATTTTATTTATGGAGAAAATGTTCAGGTTGCAATGGCAGATAAAGATATCAAATCAATGTACATTATGCCACATACTTTAGGCGAAGTAAATCGTCGTTTAACAGATATGTGGACTGTTATGTGTCCTAACTTTAAACAGGCTGGAGAAACACTTGATTCTGATAACACTTATGGTTTTCAGATTGATACAATAAATCAAATTCTCGGTTTCTGGACAACAAAGAACAATGGTGAAAAATCTAAATACGCATTTGCAGTTGATGCTAAAGAAGGAACCGTCACATTAAGTGATGGTGGTAAACGTGTTTGTGAAATCACCACTGATAAAGATAGAATCGAGATATTCAATGAAGCTGGTTCTACGTTTTCTATGGAAAAAGGAAAATGCAGAATTGAATGCGAAGACCTTGAAGTTATCGTAAAGAATTCTATTAAAGAAGAAGCCAAGAAGATGGAACGTAAAATCGAAAACATCAAGACTGAAAGCACAGAAGACGTTGAAGAGACTAAGAAGCTCACTATTAAAGGTAACGAGTTTAAAGGTGAATATACTAAACAAGAATGGAGTGGAAGTTCTTATAAGAATAAGACTTCTAAGTGGGTTGTAGATTCTCCTATTTCAGGATTTACAAAAACACTTACCGCAAACGAATTCCATGTTTGGTCTAACGCTGGTATGTCTCCATTACCTACTTGTGCAAATATTAGTTCAAGTGGCATCGCGTCTTTTGGTTCACCTGCTATGACAGCTATGCCTTTAGCTAAGTGTACTCCGTTGATGACCGCATTGAGTATTGTTTCTGCTAAAGTAGATGCACTTGGATGTATTGTGAGTATTCCTCCTGCTGCTGCCGCGGCTGTATCAGGCATGGCTTCGATGATTATGTCAAACAATGTTAAAGGATAGTGAGGTTTAATGTATGAAACAAGGTACAGTTGTTGAAAACAATATTTTTGAAACTATGAAGGGTGCACTTGAAAATACATTGAATTTCGAGAATTGTTCATCCTTTGAAGAATATGATTACGAGAAAGATGAGTCTAAATTAGGCTCTGCTTTAGGATTGTGTTATGAAAATAACTATATTCTAAACACATTGGTTCCATATTTGAAAGAGAAGACATCAGTTCAAACATTCACAGAAGAACAGCAGGAGTTATATGCTGGCAAACCTATGAAATTAAGTATGGATGTTTACGGTGTAATCGATTATTGGTGGATTATTCTTGCTGTAAACGGATATTTCAATCCTATAGACTTCCACGATTTCAATACGTTACTGATTCCTTCTAAATCTGATATAGCTTCTATACTTGATAAAGAGAGTTTCACTAATGAAAAGATTGGTGAAATTCCTGAATCTACAGATAGATAAAAGAAAAAAGAAGCAGGTTTCAGCCTGCTTCTTTTTATTTGTCAACGTTTGCCGTTATCAGTGAAATGTCTTGATAGCATAATCAATCGCATTGTTGTCTCTTGTATTCATGCAAACATCGCCATTGTTACACTGGTCTTCATGTGTGAAATGACAAAGCTTTCGCTTTTTGTTACACCAGAAGTATCCAGATTCAATACAGTCTGCACAGATACAAGTTGAATCACCAATGCGTTCACATTCACTGTCTAAAACAACCATGTTGCGACCACAAGCAACACAGGTTACAGTTTTGATATGCTGCTGTTTAGCTTTTTTAATTTTAAACTTTCTCATAATCGCCCTCCCTGATAGCATTACTGTTTAGCAGATCGTACATTAGGACGATTTGATGATTTCTTTGAAGGTTTATTGTTTTTCTTTACAGTGTAGCCTTCAATTTTAAGTTCAAGATTCTTGTCTTTTGCAAAGATACTGAGAACACAGTTTTTGTATTCTTCAAATCTTTTACAAGCCTTAAGCAAGTCCTTAAGTTCTGTACCCTTTTCGTGACAAGTATAAAGCTTGTCGTTAAGAGTATTGTAGTACTTGTTCTTTACACCATCTGTAAGGATGTCGAGATAGTAGATAGCAAAATCATAAGATGTTGCACTTTCTACTGGTGCAAATGGTAACAGGTCAAACTGTTTCATACAGATATCTCTTGTAAGATATGGCTTGTTAAGACCACAAGCTACAAGAGCTTCTTTCTGTTCAGTTGTGAGGGCTACATCAACGTAATGGTTTACGTTGAGTTCTTTTGTTTTATCAGAATTTCCGTCTGATGTGGTGTAAGGAATTGAAAGACCAAATGCAACTTTCATTGGAACAACGATAGCTGCATAGAAAGATTTCCATTCCTTTTCTGTGTCGGCTAACCAGAAGTTGCCGAATTTAATATGGACATTGTCAAGTACTTCTGTAAAGTGCTTAACTGCGTCCTTTGTGCGATATTCATCGGAAGCTGTAAGCCACTGGCGAATAATATCGCATGCGAATTCTCGATTTAATCCGCGTCTGTCGACACGAACAATCCCACCCTGTTCTTTCTTGAACTTTTTCTCCAATTGTTTTACTGTCATAGTAAAACCTCCACAATTTTATTTCTAATACAAAAGCAATTCGCTTATGTATCATTATAATATTAACTACTTTATAAAATAACTTAAATAAAAAACGTACTCTCCCGAAGGAGAGTACGAATTTATTCAAATTTTAGATTTCAAGATCGAATAAAGCCTGCTGTGAGTTTTTAATCTCATTATCAGTGGCTTCCATATCTTTATCCATTTCTGTATCTACAACAATACCTGCTTTTAAGTCATCGTCGTCAAAACGTTTACCGAGTTTAGTATCGATATTGTTTTTGATTTCGAGCTGTTTAGCAATAATATTGTTCCAGCGGTCTCTTTCTTCTTTAGTTGAAGCTTTCTCTGCTTTTGATTTAAGTTCGTTGACGTTATTAGCAATCAATTCACTTTCAATCTCAAGACGCTTTTCAAGGTCAATCTTGTGTACTCCTACATAGTAGAGTATCATGCGAGATGCGTTGAAAGCCAAGATAGTAAAGAGAATAGCGGCTGCTATTGCTGCAATTGGGATAGCGATTTTCGGATGTTTCGAAGCCCAACCTGCGATTTTTGAAACACCTTTGCTGATACCAGGGATAACTGTTTTCGACATAAGCTTACCAATTGTTTCACTGAACGCACCTTCTGTAGAAGTGGTGGGATTGTAGCTTTCTGTACTTTTCTTACCTTTTTCTTCTTCAGCAATCATATCCTCTACGATATGGAGAGGAGTAGATGTGTTTTTACAGAGAGTGATGAGTTCAATAGATGGAATAACCATATTCTTCATCATGCTTGCATTGTCGTTCTGAATATTGTTAATAGCATCGACATCTGCTATACCAGAATACAAGGCATATTTGAAGTCTACGATTTTCACAGCAATTGATTCAAATGCGAGAACCAGTGCGACATAGCTCAATCTGAAACCGTCTACGATAGAACGATTCTTTTCATCGATAGGGTAATCGAATGCTTTCTTGAAGGCAATTCTCCATTTTGAATCTGTGAGAATATCCCACAAATCAGAATAGACTCCAAGAATAGTATATTTTGCAAAGCTGTGAGAGTTCACATATTCCTGGATATATTCAGCCTGTTCTTTCATGCTGTCATAAATACTACCTTCGTAGCCTTTACGTTTTGAATAATCACCCTGTGTGATGTAAACGTGTTTATAATAATCTTTGTTTGTACCAGATTCAAATTTCTTTATAGCTTTACCCATCAGTAAGATTACTGAACGATACAGTGGACTCTTGAAAAAGCTTTCAGGAGTTTTAGTGGTTGTATCTTTTGAAGGATCTTTGCCATAAGCAGCTTCAGCCTCTGTGTACTTTGATTTGATAATTTCTGAATAATCTTTCATGGCTTAACTCCTTTTAGCAAGCTCTTTCATTGTATCATAAAGTGACTGGTTAGGGTCTTTACCTTTCCTCAAATCGCCAAACTTAACCAAGAATGGATAAGTGTAACCATCAAAGAAGAACTGAACAGTTTCTGTGTCAGGGTCTACGATACCAAGACAAAGAAGATAGAGATTCTTCATGATACTCTTTAAGAGTTTTTCGTTCTTCATAAAGTGTGAAATATCAAGGTTTGTTGCAGTAAGCAAATCGTTCTTTGTGATAATAAGAGAACCTGTTGGAGGTAAATCCTTCATTGTGTTAACGTCAGTCTTTACTTCTTTAAGGTATTCTTTAGAAACATTGCTACCATATTTTGCATCATCCTTGATAGAATTTACAGCGAACTTAGCGAAAGATACACTCTTTGCTGCAGCGCGGCGTTTCATCAAATCGATGTACCATGGATTCTTTCCAAGGCTCTTATAGAGTTTCTTATCTTTTTCAGCAAGGTCAGTGTTGAAGAGCCATGCCAATGTAGAGATTTCTCCACTTCGCCATTTTACGAAACGGAGGAAACTATAAGCTTTGCCAGAAAGAGCAGATTCTACAATAGATTTAATTTCTTCAGCAGCGATACCATAAAGATTTGCTTTTACAGCGAGAGGAATTTCACCGTATTTTGTTTTCAAGCTTACGATTGTTGGAACTGCTTTAATATCATTAGCATCCAGTTTCTTAATGAATGCATCCTGGCGAATTTTTACAGAAGCATCATCGAGTGCAAAGTTTTTAGAATACTTTGCATTGTAGCTTTCATCGAGATTGTATTTATCCCAGAGTTCTTTTAATTTAGCTTCTTTTTCTTTCTTTTCAGCTTCACTACGACTTTCGTTCATAGATTTAGCTATTGTGGCAAATGTTTCAGCATCAGCTTTGTTCATTTCATGGGCAGGAATAGGAAGATCACCGGCGTTCCATTTATCAAGGAATCCAGACATTTCGTCCCAACCATCGCTTTCTGCGCTGGCGTTTCTTCCAAGGCGTGAACCCTTTTTGATTTTTGGAGGAGCGTAATCCTTCATAGCAATAGCTAATGAACGATTTACATCCGAATTCATAGCGTTCAGTGGGTTGAAAGATTCTGCTGAAACACTGTCGATAACTTTACGTATATCGTCATTTGAATCAGAGAATGGGCAATATCCAAGATTAATCATTGTGAATATTGCATACATTGTTTCGAGATACTTGGCAATATTACTAGAAAGGTCGAGATCTTCGACGCTAGTAGATACTCCAACTTTGTACATTAAGATACTTCTTCTTGCTCTTTCAGCAATAGATTTGGCTCTAAACTTACCTGTTGCCAGGTCGAATGAATTAGAAGCCATGTCCCCAAGAAGTGTCGCAATGTCGTTTAATGGGCCAGATCCCTTTGTGGGATTTGGTGAATTAGTGTCGCTCATTTGCAAACTCCTACTATATAAATAGTCATTAATAAGTCTTGAATTAATTATATTTAAAATCCTGTGTATAGACAACAAAAAATAAATTGCGGCATGATAGCCGCAATTTATGTTAAACAAAGTTGATTGATGAAACAACCATGTCGGATTCAGACCGTTCATCAGTTGCTTCTACAGGATAATATGTGTTTGCTACCAATTCGTCGAGATGTTTAGATTCTTCAGCATCAATTGTTGCCGAAGCTCTGCGTGAAACTCCTAAAGCAAATGTTTCGGTGTTTCGCTCAATTTCTTCTAAGCTGTCTCCTTTATTGATGAGCTTTTTATTACCTGCAATGTCGTTTTTGAAGCTACCGGTATAATTGAACTTTTCAGCTGCTACGTCTGTATCGATATTGATACGTTTTTTCTTTGGGGCAGCAGGTTTAATCTTTGCCGGTTTTACTACTGGCGGATTTGGAGTTTCTTTCTTTACAGTTTCAGTTACAACCGCTGGTACAGGTTCGTTTGTATTAGGTCGCTCCACAACAATTTCAGCAGTCTCGTTGTTTAAGAGATCGATTTCTTCAGGCATTTTTGTTCACCTCATTTTCATTTTTAAGTTTTACACCTTATATTAATATATAGATAAAAGCGTATTTAAAATAGTATAAACCTTCTATTTATAGTAGAAAATGACATATTAACGAATTTAAACTCGCTTAATTTTTGAGGATAATATTATGGCAACTTACACTGTTGATGATAACATAATCGACGAAATACAAACGCATTATGCACGTATTCTCGATCAAGCTGCATTGAACGTTGCTAGTCCATTAGCAGCCAATGTTGGCTTTTTTAATACTACTGGTAAAGTATTTGCCGACCCTCCAAAGATAGGAAAAACAGTTGTTTTTATGACTCGTCCAAATTTGAATTTACGCGACCCTCTGAACTTTTCGAGAAGTCGTATTTTCAGATACTTTGGTTCAAATAAAATTGGCACCACTATGATGCGTTATCTTATGTTTCCTGATATTGCAGCCGATTTGGTTTATGATAAATATGATGGAAACGGAACTAAGGTACCTATTATAGGTACGGCTAACGATACAATTCTTGGTGGTTCTATACTTTCTGGTAATCAGCGTTCTTTCCCAATGCTGAAAAGCAACTTCATTCCAGCAATTACAAACCTTTGTACAAATGTATCTAACGGTAAAGATATGACCCTGGATGTATTTGAAACTGAAGGCGATTTCAACGGAAACAAACTCCAGTATGCTGCTGGTATGGATGAAAACTTTTCAACTGGTGAAATTACACTTACTTTTGATAACATTTATTCTGCACCTGTCGATATTTTATTTACAGTTTGGCTGATGTATATGCACTATGTTGGAAAAGGAATTAATAATCCTGAATGGGCATACATCGTAAATAGAATTATCGATTACACAACTTCTGTATATGTATTCGTATTGGACACTGACCAACAGACAATCCTTAGATGGACAAGTTATTCTGGTTTGTTCCCAAGAAGTTATCCTTATGGTCAGATTCAACACGATGTGAATATTGATAAACAAGCTATGTCTAATATTTCTGTACCTTGTGCTTACAACTTCAGTTCTCCAATGGACCCAATCGTATTGACAAAATTCAATATGCTTGCTGGGCCATCGTTAGCTTACCGCTTTGATAAGAATATGAGTTCTGAACAAGCAACAAAACTCAAGAAAATGCTCGAGGGACATACACTTTCTATACCGCAAGCACTATATATTAGAGAAGTTTGTCCTGCTGGAAAAGGATACTGGTCAGGTTCTTCATTTAAACAGAACTATCAAGATATACCAGATAAACGTCTTTATATGAAAAAGAATTTTATTAATGACGTTGCCGATACGTTTACAGAAAATAGAGACGGTAGCATTTCTACTATTGATCCTAATTCTGTGAGACGTCTTAATCTTAAAAATAGAGAAATGAATAATATGGATAACAACTGGGGCGGTGTTCCATACATTGTAGATGGAAACAAACTCATGTGGTTGTAACGGAGATATAAAATGAGTAATATCAATAAAAATAGTGTAGCTAGTGTTATTACAGATTTTGCAAGTAATCTCGAGCAAGGCGTTATAAACCCAAATGAGGCATTTGCAACTTCTCCAGCAAGCTTTGTAGGTTCATTGTCTTCATCACTTGCTAAAATAGCAGCTTACACATATTACAATTCGTTGATGGCAAAGAATGAAATTCAGCCATCAACGGCTATTCTTATGAAGTCCCTTTTAAGACATCTTAAGTCGGATGACCTTAGTGGTATTTACGCTACACCAGCTGAAATGGGATTCATTCTTTCTTATCCAGAAGAAGAACTCGTGAAGGCTGCTGTTCCTACATCTGATGGAAATTTTAAACTTACACTTAATAAGGGAACTGTGTTCTACGTTGGAGATAAGCCAACTTTCACATTGGACTACAATGTAGATATCGTTATTTCAAAATACACTCTTAACGGAAAAACAAATACAAGTATTTACGCAAAGTATAATACAGATGATAAAGAAGCTGGCGACATCGTTTCAGTGTCAAATGCATTTATCACAACACGAAATGATGTCGTAAAAGATAACGTTAAATATTTCTCAATGTATCTTAACGTTAAGCAGTATGCTCGTGATTATAAAACTTTTAATCTTTCAGGTGAAAGTACAAACTTTACAGTTGAATACGATAATAATCTTATAGGTTTCGTCGTATTGTACAAATCACAAAGTTCATCTGAATATAGTCAGATTCCTGTATTCCTTGAAGGAGAACAGCAGACTACTGGAATGAGTTATTCCTTTACAGAAAGCTCTGATGCAAAGAAAATCACTCTTAGATTCTCTAAAATTCCTTCTGCTTTCAATCCTACAAATGGACAGCTTAAAATTGTTACATATACCACATCTGGAGAAGACGGTAACTTCAAGTTTGATTCTACAGACGACGAAAGTGTAAACAATGCAGACTTAAACGTATCGTTTGCTCAGGATTTGTCAGACCCATATCAGGAAGCATTAGTAAACATCGTTCCTTCAGGAACCCTCACTGACTGTAAAGCAACTGGTGGTTCTAATGCAAAGACTATCGAAGAAATCCGTAGTCTTGTAACACAAGATATTTCTTCGAATCTCATTTCTCCTAGTCAAATTGAAAGTGTTGCTGAAAGACACGGATTGACGGCATTTAAATTTAGACACGATTTGCTTTCAATGGAATACATTCTTTATAGTTTCTTAGCAGATGAAGATTCGTATGTAATTCCTACAAAAATGATTACAATGTCGTATCTATATGACGAGATTGCACTTAACTCCGAGACAGGTTCTCGAACAATTAAACCATCTGATATATTCGAGTTTGATGAGACTGATAAGGTTTTCAGATATGTAAAATATGAAGACCAGGAGTCTTATTCGGATTTCTATTCAAAATATCTTCTTAATAAAACTGACCAGATGGCTTTCCCATACTTTATCCGAATTCAGAACGGTTACAGTTTAAGTACAACTGTTTACGACGAAAGTATTGACTTTGTAGGAAGTACTAAGATGGAATTCTTATCTCCTACTATTTTGGATAAAGCTTCTATTGTAAGTGCATCTGTATTTCGAAACCCACTTAATACAAACTTACGCACATTGAATGATGCCGAATCTACTCTTAAAGATTACTATATGATTTCATTCATAGTTAATACTAGTGAATCTATTATTTCTCATCTTAAGAATCTTCCAAGTGACGAACTTCCTTACATGAAGATTCGTGTAATCGTAAAGAATACTGACGACGGAACAAAGTATGTTGCAAATGTAAATCTTGATGATTGTACATTCGATGAGGATAATAAATTAATCGTTTGTAGAGCATATCTTAAAACAAATTCTACTCTCACATCTGCTGGAAAGATTGGTATCACAGATAACTCTATTGTGAAACTGCCATATTCTTCTGCACCATATTCGTTCTATTATATTGATGGAACGATTGACCTTGAACTTGCTATTATCTTCAAGAATACTGAAGATGAACAGATTATGAATAGCTATAATAGCTATTTGACAGAAGTTGAGCAGAATGACAATTATTACGTTGGAGTTTTATACTCTGTTGATAATATCAATCTCGTTACAGATATGAGTGATAAGATTAACATCATTCCTGACGTAAAGCTTACTCAGCCAACTTATAAAGTTGCCGACAAAGATATCGCAGATACTTATGCTACAGACGAATATAAGATGGTAGATGGTATTTATGCTACCGAGAAAGTCGTTAAAGAATTGCCAGATGGCACAACTTCTACTATAGATTCATATGTAAAACTCCACAGTGCAGGAGATATCAAGAAAGAGTACAATGGACGTGTCGGTACATTCAACGTTCTCGGTAATGCAAACTGGACTTGGAGTAACGAAGATGGTGATACAACAGGTATCTACAATGACGGTTCTATCTTAGGACAGGAAGCTGTATTTGCAATGGTTCAGTGGAACGGTCTTGTAATTTTTGGTGGAGAAGATGGACGAATCGGTTGTTTCGATTCTAAAGCTCCAGATCAGTTTGGCGCATGGTATCCTTATAATTCTGCTCAGATATATCGAACAGGTGCAAATTACAACACTCAGTTTGTTATCCGAAACGTCGGAACTGCTATGAACAATGCTAACGTTCGTGGTATGATTGTCGTAAAGAATAAATCTGATAAAGATATTCTTGTTGCATTCGGCGATAAAGGTTACGTTGCTTCTTGTGACTTGAGTTCTAACACTTGGCGTAAGTACAATGGTGACTCTGGTAACTCTATTGCTACTATTTATAACAATGGTAATGCAATGGGTGGAGAACCAATTTATGCAGCAGAATCTTATCTTGCTAGCAATGGTGATAGAATTATTGTATTTGCCGGTGGTTCTGGACGTGTCTGCTCATTCAACGTTGACACCAATACTTGGTACGCTTACAACACAACAAGCATCTTCAGTTCTATGGAACATCCATACAGCGATGGTTCTGTTCGAGACTATAAATCAATCTTTACAGTATCAAAATATCTTGAAAGTATTTTGTACATGAGTGGTATTGAAGGTAGAATTTCTACTCTCGATATTACTTCTGGTACATTTGCAAACATGAACGATGGTTCTGTAATCGGTAAAGTTTCAGTATACGCTTCTTGTGTAACAAACGGTGTTTATGTAATTGCTGGTAAAGATGGATACATTGCTAGTTACAATATTGCTAAAAATACTTGGTCAACTTATAACCAAGGAGTAGGATTGGCTGACAATGGTCTTAATATGGGTGGAGACATCTGTGCTGTTATCGGATATGACGTAAACGTGTTGTTTGCCGGTATAGACGGACGTGTTTCATCTTATGACCTTACAACTCTTGAATGGACTCGTTATGATTCCACAACAGGTTTGTGTAACGATGGTTCGTTTATTAAGAACACTGTTTCTGCGGTAGTATTCGACTCTACAGAGTCTAACGTAATCTTCTTTGCAGGTAAAACAGGTAACATCGTTTACAAGTATCATACTGGTGACGTAATGCTGGATGCAAATGGAAAACCAATTGTAGATGTTGAAAGTCAGCAGATTGGTTATCTCAAGATGATTCCGGCATACTCAAGAATCTATGCTGTAAAGAATAAGTTCTCTGATGTAATCAGCTCTTACAGTAACTTGATGGATAAACTCGATACGCTTTCTGGAGATTTTCCAAGTGGCTGTTTGCTATTTGCCGGTGTTAAAACTACATCTGGGGAAAGTAGCACATTCATGTTCAAGAATCTTGAGAAAGATGAAGATGAGTATCTTGACAGTCTTGCTATTTCGCTAAAGATAGGAGTTAAATTCGACGATTCTATCACAGATATAAACAAGACTTATCTTGTATCAACTATTAAGAGTAAGATTATTGAATACGTTTCTGATATACAAAGCGTAACTACTACAAACAGAATTGAAATTAATATTGATGAAATGCTCAAATCTGTAAAGGACGATGTTCCTAATATCAGATACTTTGAGTATTATGGATTGAACAATTATACTCCACAGCAGTTACAAACTATCTACTGTGATAAGGGTACAACTAGTGTCAATTCAGAATATCTCTCTATTAAGAACGAAATAGACGAAGTAAATTCAGATATTTCAAATCTTGATATAAGTTTCAATCCTGCTATTTCAGTTACTATTTTGTAAAACAAATAATAACTCTCTGGCTTGATTGCCAGAGAGTTTATTTTATATCGTTATTCTTTATTTTTATTATCCAGTGGAACTAAATAACGATGACCATAGCAGCACACATAATATGCATAAGCTTTACCATTGATATGAACATTTGGAGTACTGAAGTCGCGATGTGCAATACCAATATCACCCCAATTGGTTCTACTTTTCTGTCTTGATTCGATGCATTTTTCACATTTCTTTGCATAAGGCATTGTACGGTTTTTCTTTTCAGCGGCAAATAATGGCACTGTAGAACAAAGTACAACAGCGATAAACAAACCAATCACTACAACAAGTAAGTTACGTTTATTTTTAGACATATGTTTTCTCCTTAATTTACTTTATCTCTTGGTCGCACCACCGTTGTAATATTCGTTGAGGTTGTGAACCAAGTATTTTGTGCCGTTGTGTTCAAGTTCTTCAACACGTTTCCAATAGATACGTGCCCATTTGTTACGAATTTTAGAAATTGTACAAATGTGTTCAGTTCGCTTGAACTTTTTGAATTCGCTGAAACATCCGCCAATACAATATGGACAACCTGCTTCGTATTCGCAGGTCATACAGTATTTACTTGAAATCTTTCTACGAGTTGCTTCCTTAACTTCACGGAATCTCTCTTTGTGTATGAAACCTTCTTTAATATCTCCTACACAGTGAGCTTCTGCGCTGTTATAGTCTGCCAGAGTATGTGGCAGCCAACGGAAACAAGGATAGATTCTTCCAGTCATACCTACACAAGGCATAGCACCAGAACCACACCAACCTTTATCAAGATTTTTTTCAGCAGCATGCATATCGTAGCTTCGAGGTTCTGTACCCTGTCTTTCAACCATTGACCAATACAGTTCGTGTCTGTGTTCAACAAGGTAATCTACACATTTTTCCATTTCTTCGTCAAGACGCATGTAGTCTTCATCTGTACAACCATTTGCTTCCATAATGAAGTTCTGGTTAATGTAATGCATACCAAGAGTTTCATGCATGAATTTGAGCGATTCGAAGATGTATGGAATACTATCTTTTGACAAAGTAGATTTTGTCTGGTCTGGAGTAAATGTAAGATTTGCTTTTACCCATGGCCAAGATTTCATAATATACTGCATAGAACCGCGTTCTGAACCGTCAGGGTTAGGTTCTGCCATAATACGGTTTTTATCATGGATTTCAGGACAACCATCAATACTGATACTGAGAGAAAGATTGTCCCTCCACTTTTCGATAAGGTCTTTTACACCTTGTGTTTCAAACAATGTACCGTTTGTGGAAATAGAAGCACGCCAGTTATCCTTCCAGCGATGATTTTTAATATTCATCTGCTGAACGAGGTATGTAAGGGCGAAGTCGACAATATCAGGATGCATCAAAGCATCTCCACCGATAAAGTCAAGAATTACACCTGTATGAAGCATCCATTCGTCTTCTGTACCGGTTACAGCGATTGGGTCAGGGTCTTCGAGGATTCTATCAATAAAACCTATGATATTTTCCTTTGGAATGACCTTGTGCTTCTTGTTGATTTCGTAACAATACTTACAAGCCAAGTTACAGTCTTCGTTTGTATTGATTGTTAGGTTCATGCCTTCGAAGTTCTTCAATGGCTCAATCATTTTTATCTCCTCATTAATAAAAATCAATATTCAATTAGATTTACTAAGAATCTACTATAATGTATATTAGGTTTTACGATATTATATGAAGAAAAAATAACCCTACTCACACATAAAGTGCTTTCGGGTTCTGGATTATTCTCTGAAGATTTTGAGCTCTAAACTGAGCCATCCATCTTCATAGGTTAATCCAAATGGGCAGATGTAAATGTCGTCTCCGTCGAACTGACCAAGATATTCATCTTCACCTTCTTTTCCAGTAGATGGATCAGCAGGTATAAGATTATTCTTCATGTCCAGGTCGAGAATCTGTGCTGCCATTTCTGACAGGTGACCGCCAAAGCGTATGAGAAGAGTTGTGTAAGTTCTGCCGCCACAGTCTTTTGATAAAGACCATACAGCATTTTCTACACCGTTCTCTTTAAGAACTTTGTCTTCATTGCGCTTTTGTATAGCTTCCTCCATGTTGTAATCTTTTTCAAAACCAGGTTTGTCATATGAATTCCAAACCCAATCAGCAAAGAATACTGCATGCTGGATAACCTCGTCGAGACCTTTAATTTCTTTTAACATTATTTTTATTTCGTAAGGACTGGATGTTTTATTTTTATTTCCTTACTACTTCTCCCACCATTATATTAAGTACTTTTTATACGAGGTTAAAGAAAAAAAATAACCCCTACTTGTCTTATGACTTTCGGGGCTATTTTTTAGTTTCTAGGTGTAGTGAATACTTCGCCAACAGTATGGTTAATACGTTTGTTTGGGTCAACACGTCTATCAGGGTCAAAAGTTTCTTCTTTCTTAAGAATTACTTTTGTCCAATTCCCAACTGGAATGACGGCGATGATTTCAAAGCCTTCTTTTAAAAGACTAACCACATTGTCTCTGCACATGATACCGTTGTCATTGCTTTTATACTCAAGCTCTCTAAAATCTTTCATATCGAACCTCCTCAAGTTCTTCTACAATTATATTAAGTATTTTATTCCTAGGTTAAATAAAAAAAGAAGGCTCCTAGGTTTGACCCTAGGAGCCAATATATGTATAGGAACTTCGCTGTATTAAAGCGAATCTCCGGCTGCCAGAGTAAGATTTAACACCCGGATTTATAGTTTTAAAACGTATAGCCGATATAATGATTGAAAGATTAGATCACCTCCTGTTACCATACGTTTAATTATTCTAATTAAGCCTGGTCTAAGAAGCCAGCGAATCTTTCAGGATTCTTCTGGTAATCTTCCTCGAATATATCAAGCAACGCTTCTCTGTCACGTTCGGCAGATTGGAAATCAGCAAGGTTTGCGTTTACTTCAATACCATTGATAACTCCACTTTCTCGAGCTGAAGGATATTCATTATATAATGCAATCTTACAATCAAGAACAAACAGTCTTAAGAAATATTCTTGTATACCGTTTGGAATTTCATTAAGACGTATCTTACGCTGCATTATCAAAGTAAAATCAACGTGGTTTGTTCTATAAGGTGTAACTCTACAGAAGTTTGGTTCTTCGAAAGAACAAGTCCAACGTATTGCTGGGATAGGCTGGAGACTCTGAATTTTACCAAAAGCAGCGTCGACTAATGGCTGATTATAGCCACTAAATGCCTGTTCATAGCCCTGTCCTGGGAATAAGAATTGTTCGATTCCGATATATTCGTCTTCTGGATTCAGCTTTGGAATTTGGTAGATTTCAATACGCTCCTGACCTGTCTGTGGGTCGTAAGTCTTCATACCCATAGATTCAGTAATACGAATACCTTTTACAAGTTTTGGATAATATGATGAAAATGTTTCGAGGGTTTCTTCATTGAGTACATCAATAAAAAACTGTTCATCAACACAACTGTATAATCTCGAACCAATACGGCGTTGGAGTCTACGCAGTAACATTGTTTCGTTAAACATTTATAGTAACCTCCATATTATTTATTAAAATTAGTCAATATAATGTTTTTAGACTTAGTTATGAGAGGTGTCGATGAAAAAACTATTAACTTTAGTTTTTCTGTTCGTATTGACAATAGGATTATTTGCTAAAGATAACTCTGCGTTAACTTTAGGAAATCCTAGTAATGCCGAACAGGACACTCTATCAAGTCCAAATAACTACTTGATAGAGCATGAGACATTCTCCATCTCTTACAATAGGGATTATTTAATCCCTAATTGGGTTGCCTGGCACTTAGATGTTTCAGATTTAGGTACAGGTAGACATTCGGGCACATTTGTAGTAGACCCATTACTACCAGATAAATGGGAGAAGCCAAAACATTCTTACTATAATAATTCTGGTTTTGATAGAGGTCATTTATGTCCAAATGCCGACAGAAATAATTATAACTTAGGCAAAGAGACATTTATAACTACAAACATCGTCCCCCAGACGCCGGCTTTAAATAGAGGTCCATGGAAAGACTTTGAAGACTATTGCCGAAAATTAGTCGAAGAAGGTAATGAACTTTATATTTATGCTGGCATTGCTGAGATCGGTGGAGAAAGTGACACTGGAAAAATGACGTTGTATATATCTGAGAAACACGTCGCCGTGCCACGCTGGTGTTGGAAGGTAGTACTTGTATTGCCTGTTGGAGATTATGATATTAGTAGAATTAATGAGGAGACGAATGTAATTGCTGTATGCATGCCAAATCTTAAGTCTTGTAAATTGAGAGACTTAAGAGACTATATTGTCACGTGCAGGTATGTTGAAGAAATAACAGGTTATAATTTTTTCGAACAATTACCAGTTAGTATACAGGATGCTATAGAAGTGAAGCATTATCAACTCGAATGAAAATATAACAAAAAAAAAGAAGAGTCCCTGCAGCCGGGACTCTTCTTATTATTTAACGTTAGTCAATTACAACACACTGTTCACAATCGTCACCGTCATACGACTTATTGGTGTCGGCGTGTACACTAGCCACATAACGTTCTAAACCATTGCGATAGTTTTTGTGAACGTCGATTCTAACATTTGACCTGTCAACGTTAAGCTTTTCAGCAATCATACCGATAAGCTCATTCTGGTCAATATCGATTGTCATTTATTGTACCTCCTCTTTATTTGGCATAGTTGAGAATATTTTCGCTATTTACATTCTGCATTGAACTGTATGGTGCGATCACTGATGTCAAATCGAAGTCTTTACAGTTACTGATATAAGCACCGGTATCTGCATCTGGACATTTTAATCGTTTTGTACAACGAACACAAATGCTTCGCGGATTATGACAAAGCGATGTAACACGTTCATTTTCATCCTTTCTACCAAGAAGATATGCTTCACTTATTGTCATCTTTCTTCTCCTGCAATGTACTTGATATAGACGATTGTTTTTGCATATATTCGATTGTGTGTGCAAATAATTCTCTACTTAGTTCAAGCGTATCATCGCTGTTGTTGAAAACTGTCCACATAACTTTTCCAGGAACATGTTTTATAACTGGATTTCCGGTCTTTTTATTAGGAGTTTTGCTTGTTCCCATAAGAACTTCGTGAATCGTGTATCTAGTAGTGCGTGTATTTTGTGACTTTGCTGATGACATGGTAGACTGCACATATTCATCAAGCTTTTCGCTTAAGAACTTATCAGACCAAGTATCGATTACGAGTAAGTTGGAATTGTCCATACCAGCTACTCTATCACCGTTACAACCTACTTGCCAACCTTCCCATTTTTTCACATCCGCTACATCGGCAACGTGATGTACTATTATTATTTTTCCATCAGTCGGAACAGTAGATATAACAAATTTTTGGTTCTCTTCCTTTTGAGGTTTATCTGCCGTTTCAGTTTTATCTACAGTAGGTGTGGCAAAATCATCAAATACTATGGCGATATGCGGAATGCCTTTTATAGAAAGTTCACGAATGTCCTCAATATGGTGTCCATTACGTTGTATTTCTTGAAGAGTTGAATTCAGAACGCGTTCTGCATCAGAAACCTCTTCTGAGCAAATATGAATTAATTTAGTTTGTATCATTTTCGCTTCCTTGCTTTCGCTTTTCTCTGGGCTCTAGATAACTTTTTACCATTACCTTTTGTACCCATTTCCTCAGATGACAATCCTTTCATCTGAGTCTTTTCGATAGGTTTGACATAGGCTCCGCCACCTGAGGAACCCATGCCAGCCGACAGCATTGAAATTGCGGCCATTGTTGCCGCCAATCTACGACTGTTCATTTTTGGCCTCCTTTCTTGCTTTTAAAATTTCCTGACGTGTTTTAGGGTCTAATAAAGACGGAGCAAATACTTCAGGATACAACGACGTAAGATCTATTGTGGGTAACGGATACTTAGAACGCTTTATTATTCGTCGTATTTGCCTTATTGTTTTTTTTCGAAATAGGTTTTACCATAGAAACTCCATATATAGAATTTCTTGTAATCTTTTCGATTTGACGACTTTGATATGCAGGGTCATTACGTTTAGCTTCTTCTGCTTTAGCAAAGGCTTCTTGCTCAGCTTTCCATTCAGGTGTAGCAATGTGATAGTAGTCAGCTTTATAACAAGCCATTCTCAGTTCTTTAAAGAACTGATATAAGTCATCAGCTGTAAAATCTTTTATATTAACACAATTGCAACGGCCAAAATGTTTGTACCATCCGACTATAACGTTGTTATACGTGTTATGTATAAAATAATCAGCTCCATCATAATAACACATGAAATCACCAATTATCTTATGTCGGTCACATGCGTCGAGTATAGCATCAAGCATGTCCATGTGGTCTTCCTGGTACTTATCATAACGGAATGTAAATGCACGTACAAAAGCATTCCAGAAATCATCTCTGTCGATTGTGTTGTAAAAGAATGGGTCTTTTATTTTTCGCATTTAATCTTCCTCCTATTAGACTTTAGACTTTTGAAAGCTCTTGCTACTCGCAACCACCATTTAGAATTCCGTTTGAGTGGCTTAAATTTTGTTCGAATTTGTTTGGAATACCAATGTGGTTTACGAATGTAGCAATAGTCGCAATCGTAATCGAAAAATATTTTACAATTACAGCAATATTGACCGCCGGATAATATTTTGAAGAATTCTACCACGTTCCATTTAAGTTGTTTATACCATGGTATGATAACTTTAATAGGTTTTTCCACGTTCGACCTTCCCAATTGATTTAAAGCCAGGTGACCGATTTAATATATTCTTCCAACTTAGGATTGTAATAATCGTTGTCTTTGATATATTTAATCAGCTCCTCTTTTACTTTAGCTTCATTACCAGATTTAACTGCTTTCTGTACGTTTTTATAAACATCGTTTGCAAAAGCAGATTCGAATGCTTCATATTTCAATTCTTCTGGTGTGTAATTGCAACCGCCTTTACGGTCTAAAATAACATCGATTAACATATTGTTTGTCTCCTTAATCTTAAAATATATAAAAGAAAGGTTCCTTTCAACAAGGAACCTTTCCGTTAGTTTTGTGTTAGTAACCGCGTCCGCTATATCCAGCAAATATATTGCTTGTATTGTAAACTATTTTTCGCAATAATTCTGTCGATACATTTGCAAACGAAGGCTTACTGACAACCTTAAGTGGTACATATAAGACATGCTCGAAATCAGATCCACGTCTTAATACATGTAATTTAGATTCGCAATCGTGACAGCTTCCACAATCCCTCATAGCAACTCTTAAATATGTGTTGTCGTGTCTGTATTGAATTGTTATACTGTGAACTTGTGGCTGTTGGCATGATGGAATGTACAATACATCTTCATTGTTTCCGTCAATATATCCACCATCTTCATCCGCATGCAGACGTTTCAAATATTTGTCAAGTTTAATAATGATATCATCTTTATCAAGCTTGATATATGGGAATTCAAGCTTTGGAAGCTTAGAGTTGTCCAGATAGTTGAATCTATTGAAAGCTAATCCGTTTCTAAAGATTCTATTAAGCTCATTCATATATGAAACACCCTGGTCCCCAAGAATCAAACACATTTCAATTTTCTCACAATGACGTAAGAAAGTTGTTCCTGCTAATGATGGAAGCAATGCGTTATACTGCTGCTGCGAAAAACCGCATTTGTCCGAATCAAACCAATAAGCCTGGTATGATAAGAACTTTGGACGATACAGTTTTCCAGAATATGACCCTCTATTTTTATAGATATCATGCAAAGTGTAGCAAATTGATATATCCCTTGCTAACAAATCCGATGTGTTACTTGCATTGAATGTGTTGACAATAGGTACTACACTTTTTCCCTGGAACAGCAATTCAAGTAATCTACATGTAGAATCTTTTCCACCAGAATATAACAAACCAACAACATTGTTGTCAATTTTAGTATAACTTTCTTCACTAGGTCTTTCACAGAATGGTTGTATATCAGACAATAGCTCATTAAAGAAAGGTTTTAACATGGTGTAAATCACAGCTCTCGATGAGTCATATTCGTCATTTATTAACAAATTGGCACTAGTTGGACTTCTTTTAATGCAGTCTCTAAGTGTATCGATAGGCTGTTCTTTAAGATCGTCTTTTACAGGTGTTTCATCAGATTTACATACGATAATTTCTTTATCCTTATCTTCATCATGAATATATTCTCGTCGAATATGTGCCAACTTTGTATTCGTATTATTGATTGCAAAATACACGTGTCTTAAAGTCTTAGCAACTTCAGGTCGAAGTTCCATATCAACAACACCTTCGTTTTCTCTGCTAATAAACTTTCCAATAAATTCATCAATTGAATATATCGTAGGTGCGTCTAAAATGAAATCGCCATCATTTGTTACTTTTATTTTAGGCAGAATATTTTCGACTTTTCTTTTAAGAAGAGTTTTCTTTTCATTTCCATCAGTGTCGAAAATATATCTTCCCCTTACAGCGTTTTTGACCAAATATGGATTTACAGCTACAGCGAATGTAGGCATTTTTCCATACAACTCGCCTACCTTATCTCGCAATAAAGCTTCATCACAAGCTTTGAGTAAACCTCCTCTTCCAGGTCTTGTTTCAACATCGACGCATACGCTTTCACTGTTGTCTTTTTTTCATTTTCATTTCTCCATGTTGTTAAAATTCATATAAGAGTTATTTATGGTATAAAATAAAACAACCACTGGAAAACCAGTGGCTGCATTTTGGTTACATTATTGAATCTGGATTGTCTTCACATTCTCTAGTAACAGGTTCGATTGAAGTTTTTCCGATTGTGTAAACATTCGAAGTCTGTCCTTCATCAAACATCATTCTTTCAAGTGTAAAGAATCCTTGCAATTCAAATTCCTGTAATTGAGCTGCTATTGCCCAGAACATGTGCATCTCTGCCATACCTCTAGGAGATATTGAGCAGATAGCATTTATCAAGTTTCGTCCTTCATTGTCTGAAGTTAAAACTGCATTTTCTGGGAACAGTGTTTCTTTGATAATCTTAACGTTTTCCTCTGTGGGCATCACGGTAAATATTACCTGTACTGCACGTTCTCGAGGATAATACTGTTTTGTTTTCTCATCAAAAATTGTATATTTCTGATGAGATAGAGTTGCAATATAAGTGCGAAACATTATTCCTCCGTGTCGCCATCGCCCTCTCTGTAGCCATATCTAATGCAGAGACTATTAAGTGTTTTCTTCATTTCGCTAAGGCGTCTGAGAACTTCCTGGCGACGAGCTTTATGTTGTTCAGGTGTTTCTTTACTCCATTCACGAATCAAATCGTACGATACAAACGATTCGCCTACATGTGAAAGATTCAAAACAGCTTCTGCATAACCCGGAATAACCGGGATATTCATAATTATTCTGTATCCTACATAGTAATCACGAACAAACATCTGCATCATGTCACGAGTTGCCATTCTTGTATGGTGTGCGGCGGTGAGTCTATCAAGCTTACCATCTTCATGTTCACCGAACTTTTCGCACATTTTTCCAGCTTTAATAAGCTGAATATCGCGATTGATAAGATGTATTCTTTTCTGGTAGTAATACAGAGCATATTCAGATTTATTCTGCATAAAGTTTGCTCCGATTACACCAAGCAATTTAGATTTCAAGAATGTGTTAAAAGATGCTTTTGTGCCTTTAACAAGTTTATCTTTACCTGTAACGATTCCGGCAAATGCCCAAAGATTTGTTACATAATAAATACGTTCTGGTCTAAATGTAGCAAGAAGATATGCTGCACTTACTTCGCCAAATCCAGTGATATATTTTAAGAAATCATTATAGATTGGATAATCTTTATTTGAAACTAATTCTTTAAGACGTGCTTCGATTTTCTTTTCGTTGGCATAACGTTCTTCAATAGCAGTCTCATTGAATTTAGCTTGTTCTGGAGAGATTTTCCAGTTTTTCTGATTTGCTGGAATCTTCTGTTTGCCCACACCCTTTTTCTTTTTACTTTGATTAGAAATACGAATGCGATCATCCTGTACATTTCTGTACATGTTGACACAACATTTGATGTCAGAAATCCATTCCTGAAATTTAGCATCATGCTCTATTTCGTCTCTTCTTCTGTCACATTCTTCTTTCACTTCTGTTGAAATCATTTTTCCACCCCTTGTTTGTAATTATTAATTGGTTTGTTTGTGTTTAACACTTTCGTTTGTGTTACAAAAGTATAATATACAATTGGATTACATTGTTGATGAAAATGAAAAAAAAATAAGTGAGAGCCCCGAAAGGCTCCCACTCGTTAGCTATTTGTCTCCAAAGAATGTCTTGTAAATCTCCTCAAGTTTCTGTTTCTCAGCAGAAATTACATTGCATCTGTGATTTAAATTAGATGCACAGTTTTTTGCTATAGAAATCATCTGTTTGGATGAGAGCTTGAATGTTTCATTAACTTTCTTGAAGTTTGCCTGACTGTAATCAACTGTTTCTTTAAGCTTCGCATTCACATTGTCACACATTCCACCTATCTTAGAGTCCTTACCATTGAGGTTTCGGATTTCATCGATACTGTCACAGATGTGACTGAGTTGGTTATCGTGTACACCTGTGAGTGAGCTAGTGATAAAGTTATCTCTATCAATAGCATAATACAAAGCGTTTGAAATGAGTTCATTATAGGATTCAGCAAGCATTGTACTTTCTGTATATTCGGTATCAAGCCTGTTTATCTCCATCAGCAAGTTCTTTCGCAACTTTGCTTTGGCGGCCTTCATAGCTTTATTCTTTTTGTGCTTTTCTAAGAATCTCATTTTACTTCTCCGCTTTTAGCAGAATAGTGGATTTAGCAACGAGATTAGCAGAAATTTCCACTTCTGATATTTTTGAATATAGTGGCACTGTCTTTACACCCGAGTATTTGAAATCATCTCTACCGTACAATTTAGTTATCTTAGATGCAACTGGGATTATAGGTTCAATGATTCTATACACATTTGATGTAAACGGTGCACATGCTCTTATACAAAGTTCGCTATTATATTCACGATACTCTTTATCAGTTGACAGGAACTGGTCAATTGTACAAGGAGTTACGAGAATAGCACAATTTGATTTAGTGCTCTTAGCAGAATCGTATAAGAAGAACAGATATTCCTGGTCAGACTTAAAGAAATTCTGTATAGGATGCTCGTTGTAGTAGACAATGGATTTCTTAATTATTTCACGCCAGTTCTTATCTTTATCAAGAAGGATAAATGCGGCAACTACAGAATCTTCGTCTCTGTTTGAGAATAAGGTTGGATAGCTTTTACAAGTAGCCTGTTTATTCAGGTCTTCTATAATATCAGCATCGCTTATTTTGTCAAGAGTTCTGTAGATTGTATTAGATAGTGGCACTTCACTTGGATTACAACATGCGTCTACAGTCATATTATTTTTAGAGTTAACGTGCACTGCGCTAATTGTATCGCCTTCAAATCCGTTAAAAGGTTTATCTTTAATAGCATGAATTGGTTTTTCATCCGTTTGGATTGTGTACTCGACCTCTTCAGCTTCAAGCTTACTTTTTACGCTTAAAGGCAATCCTTCTTTATCGACAATCTTTTCTGCTGTTGAACCATTTATCAGTTGTGGTCCAACATTTTGATTATTTCTTTCACCAAACATTAGCTTTTCATGTTCAATCTGCATTTGATTGAACGCTAATGCCATTTTACGTTCTCCTATGGCTAATAATCTACTTTGATTATCCAACGCTTGTTGCATCATCTGCATCTGTCGTTGTGCCATCATGAAAGACGGGTCTGGGTTATGTAACGGTTGATGTGTGACGAATGTAACGTCTCCCATAAAATTAAGATTTACTCCATTACCGCCATTACCCATTACTGGAACCAATGGATTGCTTCCAATTGGTGAAAAAGGTGAAGCTCCTGCATTCATATAAATATAGCCTCCATAATATTTTCCCGAGGGAATAAACTTCGCTAGGTTTTCCTAGCGAAGCAATTTGTATTTCATATTACTCTTTTGGTTTAGAATCAACACTTGTTGAACCGAAACCGTTTGAACCACGTTCAGTGTTTTCAGAAATAGTTTCAGCAAGTTCAACTTTTACAATTGTTTTACGTACGAATACAAGCTGTGCAATAGCTTTATCGTTTGTTACTTCAATTGGTTCTGTTGTTGAGTTGTGTACACTGATTCCGACTTCACCACGGTATCCTTCGTCAACTGTTCCCCAACCAATGTGAACACCGTCAGAGTTAAGACCTGAACGAGGTCTAGCCTGACATTCAATGTTGAGTGGAAGTTCAAGTGCCATGTTTGTAGGGATTACAAGTGTTGCACCTGGCTTAACAGTAATAGTACCTTCAACTTCACCATCTTTTACAGTAAAGTTTTCTTTTGTCTTTGCAAGACGTTTGTTCTTAGCAATAGCAGCTTCCCATTCGTCATTTGAGATAGGGATATTTGGATAAATGTCATATCCGGAATCACCTTCTTTTGCCAGCTTCAATCCATGAACAGGATTTCCGTTTGTACGAAGGAATGCGTATTTTACAACAGGTGCACCATCATCACCATTCTTTCCAAGAATGTCATTCATGTTTTTATTGAGCCAGAATACCTGTTTCTTAAGCTTAACGATTTCGGCAAAGATATTCATTTTTGGCTCTTTCTTCTTTTTGTCTTTTTTATCTTCTGTATTTTCTGCCATTTAGGTTCTCCAAAAATAAAACACCCAAGAGCTTTTGCTCCTGGGCATTTCAAGTTTAATAACTTGATTTCGAAATCAATTCATTAAAGGTTTGTCATTTTTAAGCTGACTTAGCATCCTTCTTTTCTTCTTCAACCTTGTCAACGAGACCAATGTTTGCAGCATCGATATAAGTGCGAGGAACACCCATATTTACAGCGCAGCAAGATGGACGTGTCATGTGATTTCCGTTAACGTCTGTGATGACAGTTTCAGGAAGTCTTGTTGAAGCATAGCAAGCGAACGGAGTCTTGATCATAAGCTGGTCATTGTCACGTTTTGGCTGCTTTTCTGTGAGGATGCGGCGGATAGATTTGTCAACGGCGTCAACGTCTGCTTCAATCTGCTTTTTAGGAGCACCTGAAATGTCTGCTGCCATACCGAGGACTTCTGCCCATTCAACTTCTTTAACACCTTTTGTAGCCATAATTTTAACCTCCATTATGGGTAAATAAATATTGATTTTTTTAAGTCATAGACCTGTTACTAAGCATTTAACTTTTCACAGATTTATAACTCTTGTACCTATAATTAATATATACCTATTTCAACATTTGTTATTTTGAACTAGATACCTGTCTTATCAAATGAGTAAATGATATTCTTGTTTACCAAAGAACTAGCACTTACAAGTGTTTCGTAATCCTTTAACAAGATTACGTCACAAGCAACGTTGTCAAACATCTGGTTATGTGTAACGATGAATGCAGATTTACAGTTGATGGCTTCTATCTGACTTGTAAGAATATCAAGATAAACTTGTCGTCTAACTCCATCATAACCACTATCTGCTTCGTCTATACGAATGATATTGTACAACGAATTCTTTACACTTACAGTAATAATCGCAAATGAAAGTGCCAATGCAATTGTACTCATTTCCGCTTTAGAACAACCTCTTACATCTGGTACTATAGTGTTACCACGTATAATCGGAATACAGAATTCATTTTCTGCGATGTCACGCATCTGTTTTTCATCAACGTGAATTAATCCGCCCCAGATTTCATCAAGCTTTCTATTTGTTTCATATGCTACTTCTGATAAGAAGTCTTTGATAATAAGACTTGGATAACCAGTTTTACTGTTCCAAGCATTATAAGCAAGTTCATAAATATTACGCTTGATTTCAAGATTCTTCTTTCGAGTTTCAAGAGTATCTCTAGAATTAATCTGAGAATTGCATTTACTCAATTCCTCTTCAAGGTTTTTGTATCTTGTAGAGTAATCTATTTCTTTAAGCTTGAGACTTGACATACATGTTTCAAATACACCTTTGTAATAAACACATTCGTTTTCTTTAATGAGTTTTTCCTTAGTTGTATCCAATTCATGCTTTATTTTATCAAGTTCAGCTTTCTTCTGAGAGAAAACTTCTACAGAGTTTGAAAGAGTTTGTATTTCGTCACGTTCTTTTACAAGTGCAACCTTTTTCTCGGTTACAGCTTTGCGTTCATCCATGTCAGAGTTTCTCTTAGCAATAAGCTCGCTAAGCTCTTTGGATTTCGCATCTTTCATAGTAAGAATCTTTGAAACGTTCTGTAAGTTTGTTATAGATTCAGACGCTGTTTCAATTTTCTCACACACTGACAAATACTCATCAAACTCTTTGATTTCTTCTATAAGAACCTGGATATTTTCCGCAATGTATGCTGGGTCACTCGAATTAATTCTTTCAAACAATGACTTTGGAAGATGTATAAACTTATCGTTAATTTTCATCAACGAATCGTTAATACTTGTCACATCCATAAGAGCATTCTTAACGTCGTTCATCGACAGTTTAGCTCTTTCAATTTCTGCATTGTTTGTAGCAATCTTATTCTTGTTTTCCAGAATATTTGCATTAAGACTAGATATATTGTCGTTTATTTTAGAACGCTCTATCAGAGTTGCAAGAAGTTTACAAGTCTCCTTTGAACAACCTTTCGGGGCGTAATCCAAAATAGACACGTCGATTTTATTTCGTTCTTTTTCAAGAATTTGCTTTGAGATAGTGTCGTTTAAACCTTCAAGTGCAGCATTTGCATCATTCAAAGATTTAATCTTCCTTTCAAGATTATCTATAACTGTATTCTGCATGATATCTCTAATAGAGAAACCTTTGCAGTTAATATTCATCTTATCAATAGTTGAACACATATTCTCAAACGTATTCAGTATTATTCTCGCAAACTCTTTAGCTTCTTTAGAATATTTGACATCAGCAAAATCCATGTGCTTTTCAAGAGCATCTTTCATCATTTCTTTAGATGTCTCAATATCTTTCTTAAGAAGTTCGATAGATGAGTTAACAGACACTAAATCTTTATCCGACAGGTTCTGTTTAAGCTCACCTTGAATTCGTTCTATAGAAATTGATAAACGAGAAATGCTTTCGTTTAAACGACTTTCGTCCGCGCCAACTACACCGAGTTCTTTTTCTTTTTCAAGCAACAATTCCTGGAGTTTGGCTTTATTCTCGGCTTCTGTTCCAGAAATATACGCAGCATATTTTGACATCGTTCCTTTCAATTCAGTAGCTTTAGCTTCATATGCAGCAATATCTTCAAAGAATTTCTTTTTCTTGAGTAACAGATTTCCTCTTGAAAAAGATTTAAGTCGATTGCAATATACTTCCAATTTAGAAATATTATCTCGAATCAACAAAAGTCGATTCGAAATGTCGTTCATTTCAGTTTGAATATTCGTACGCTTAGAAGTGTATTCTTCCAAACTTATCTTTGCAATATCAGCTGTCAAAGACTTTATTTCTTTATCAACCTGATTATATTTCTTCTGTGCTCGTTTACTTGCTACTAAGAACTCTGCCATATCTGGGAGCCAAGAAGTTATAAGATTCTGTCGTTCAGCTTGACTCATAGACACGATGTTTTTAACACCGTCAGCAATATGACCAATATTCTTATAAGTCTTGAAATACCCAAGATGTATTCTACACATTTCGAGATATGAAGAAACGTTTCCATTAGGATTCAATTCTTCTTCAACGCCATTTACACACTTTGTAAAGAAACAAGTTGTCTTACGCCTATCAGCAGAATATATGATATGACAAGTGTATTCTATAGAATCATCTACGAGATAAGTGATTTTCTTTTCACCTTCTTCGTTCGGAATAAATCTATTTGAGTCTCGACCATCTCTTGTTTCCAAAGGTTCAGGAGTCAACTCTGACATCAAATAAGATTTACCAATACCGTTTCCAGCAAGAATAAGAATCATATTATTCGGAGAATTAGTTCTATCAAACTGGAAAGTCTTTATTCCCATAGATTCGTAAAAAGGAGCATAATTCTTTAAGTAAAATCGTATAAGCTTAATGCTTCTATCTTTCATAATGTACTTCCTAGAGCTTGGTGAATCCATTTATCAAACAGCTCTTTATCAGATATGTTTACTTTGTAATTCTGAAATACAATTCGCTTTTTCAAACACTCATTAACGCATTTTCGTTCAATGTTTATAGCAAACGATTCGTGTTCCATAAAGAATCTTTCACATTCTATAATATGACAAAGTTCTTCGTCACTAGTTGAAAAAGACGATATGTGTTCCAATACTTTTATAGCTTTCTTAAAGTCTATATAAAGTATCATATACGTTTCATAATTCACTTGTTCATCTATAATTGTATCAAAGAAGGCGTGTCTTAAAACCCAATCAAGAGTTTCATAAAGCTCCATATAATAGTTATAAGTATTATCTTTAAGAAATCTACTGTCAACCTCAAAACATGGATGACAAAGTTTTACGTTGTTTATTTGTCTTTGTAATTCTATTCTAGTTTCAGGTTTCATAAATATAAATCCCTCCCGAAAGTATCACATTAATAATGTATACTCGAAGATAGAAAAGAAAAAGCCTACCCTCGCTTTATTGCGAGGGTAGACCAAAGGAGAACTTTTCGACCGGTAAAATCATAAACCCGGTCGCCGTACAAGGAAAATGACAAAAACCTTGCACCTTAAGGATAATGAAAAAGAGTCCCGTCAGAACACAGAACTATTAATATGTTTTAAGCTCTCCTATGGTGTTTTTATGGAGTGACGTCTGAGTCAGAAGCTGGTTCTGTATCTGTATTTGGGTCAGATGGGTTTGCATCATCCGAGTCCACAGGTTCTTCTTCAGTACCATCATCTCCAGATTCTGTTGGAATGTCAGAAGCATCATATGAAGCAAAAGGTGTAATCTTTGTAAGAGCATCAGATGCCTTGAAAGTACAGTCTTTTGCATTGATAATGTAGGTGTTTACAACTTCGTTTCCTTCTTTATCAATAATATGAATATTGATTGTGAAAACGTTTGAATTTTCTTTGTGAGCAAAGATTTCGTAGCTCCATTTATCAATAGTTCCAATCTTGAATTTGATGAATGAAGTTGGGATTCTCTGTGCCAAAGGTGAGTTGTAAGCAGCAATGATGTTTTCAAAAGAAGTGATAGCAATGATGTCGTAATAACCAATACCGTCAGCTTCTTTCATAGCATGATTTCGCAGTTTTAAAATAACGAACTGAGCTTTATTAGCAGGTTCAGAGAACAAATCAAAAGATTCAAGAGTATTTGTACCTTCGAAATCTTTGATAACTGAGTTCACAAGTGGGTCGTATGATGTAGTTTCGTCGACATCTTCGGCTTCAGTCATTACAGCGTTAATGAGTCTTGATGCAAATCCTTCAACTACTATATTCTGAACCACTGGGGAAAGACACTTTACTTTTTCGTTTGAAGAAGGTAAAGCATCGTACTTAATAGATGACATATATTCATCCTCCTTTTATTCTTTGTTTTACTTCAACGAAATGTTGGATGATGTGTAAAATAAAATAAGACACGAGGGACGTGACTCCCTCATGTCTTAACACTTATAGAATAGCATCTTCAAGCGGAGTTTGTTTCTGAACTTTTCCGTCACGCTGTTTACTAATCATACTTGTAAGGTTTCCTTTAGGGTCACCTGAAGTAAGAGAAGCCCAAACTGAAGTGTATCTTGGAATCATACGAGTATTAAGCATAACCCAAGCTTTGTGACTTGTTTTAGGTTTCTCGAACAAACGTTTTCTGAAAGCACGTGAGAAATCGTCTGGGTCTCTACACAATTCAGAAACAATAAGTTCGATAGAGGTCTGGCTCATAGCACTCAAGTTAATCTTGTTACAGCCATTTACGCTAGACCAGTAATCAGCAATGTCTTCATAGTTAATGATGTTTGGAAGATAACCAAGTGTCATGAAGTCCAACATACGGCGTGCGACATTTACATCTGATTGCAAGATAGAAGATGCAATCACTGTAGAACCTTCGTTGAATTCAAGGATTATATTCTTTTCACCATTTTCATCACGTTCTTCTGAGATAGAAGAAGGACAAGTGATAAACATACTCTTAAACTTGAAGAAGTATCTCTCAGGTTTCTCAGTTTCAAAATCTTCGGTTCTAAATACACGCATTTCAAAGATACCGAATGTGTTTACATTCTTACCTACGAATTCACAAATATTCTTATCAAAGTATTTCTCTGGAAGAACAATTTGTGCATGTGGAGCATCGAGAACCCAAGATTTATCACTAAGACCTCTTAAGAAATCCGGTTTTATTTGAGTTGTACCAGTTTTAATATCATAGAAACAATCGAGTGGGTTAAACTCGAATGTCTTGATTGTCTGGTCATGCATCATCTTTAACGAAGTGTTTAAGAAGATACTTGTAAGTTTTGACAATGTAAGACCAATGTTCTTAAGACCTGTCTTCTTGTAGATTTCACCAACGCATTTCCAGCAAAGGTTGTCACTGTGACAGAAAAGAGGACTTCGACAACGTATTGTCTGTCCTACCATAGTTTTAGCCTTTTCAGGTGTAAGTAAAACAAAGCCGTTTCCATCATAAGAAGGGTCAGCTTTATCGTCACTAGCAATCCATCGCCATTTAACATCGTCGATATTATCGTCTGTAATAGTTATAGCAATTGTATCTTTACTGCGACAGTCATCTTCTGTTACAACAAGAGACTGGAATGCAGCCATAAATTCCTTTGTCTTTGCTCCACCATATGCTGTATTTACGGCACGAGAATATGAACCGTTTACAGACTGGTTAGCATACAAATCATACTCTCTAGGGTCAATACCATCAGCAAAACAATGTGTACTGATTCGATATTTACCTGTAGCAATATCCAACATAGGACCACATTCGATAAACATGTTTTTAAATACGTTGTCGAATTTAGGTTTACTACCAAGAGAATAGATATCCCAGCTAGGAAGATGTTTATCCATGTAATACTTTCTTGCAAACTTAAGGATAGGTTTTTCAATCTTTTCCATGTACGCAACAGTATCATTTCGCTTGACGATATCTGCATTTTCTGCGAGAAGTCGCTGGTATTCGTCTTTAATTTCTTTAGGAAGAACAAGTAAATCATCAGACAATCCAGGCATGATGATTTCTGTGAAGTTATTGAACCAACAGATTCGCTGTTGGAACGATGCCATTTCTTCACCAGTAATTTCGCCGCCAATCATCTTGTCACAAAGATGCTGAACAAGTTTACCATAGTTCTTTCCATTCATTGTTTCATTTATGTAATCTATTTTACTTGAGAAACAGTAATCGATGATAGCCATATTAAGAAGATAACGTCCTACTGTTGTATGGACGTCTTCGTGCAGGTTTCCGATCTGACCTGCTTTAACATCAATTTCTTCCCAAGCATAAAACATTGGCTCTTCAACTTCATTAGTTATAGAGTTCAAATGTTTTCCAAATAGCTTAAAAATAGCTGATTTGGTTATATCTTTTCCGTTTAATGAATACAGAAAATCAAGATTAGAAGCATTTACCATATATTTATCCTTTATTAAGCAAGTTTATCATTATAAAGTCTTCACAGGATAAAAAATAACAGCAGATATGAAATCCACTGTTATTTAATTGATTTTAGATGTAAAAGTTGTACTGTCTTGAAACTAGTTCGGCATTGAGAGATACGATTCTTTCGCCACGGTATGCGCTCATAGCATTCTGAAATAATGCATCGTCGTCATCTATTCCGCAATATATTACGGTTGGCTTGATTGTTTTCTGTTCGATCTCGTCTCTTGCTGTAGGCTTCAAGAACACAATACACTTTGCAAATTCAAGTACAATGTTTGTGTCAAATGTAGAACTAGACAATGTTTTTACACCTCTAATAGCGTTGCAAATCCTAGTTACTTTGTATTTGACAAAATCACCCATGATGTTATTTGGATTAGAAATGTACGCTATAAAACGTTTATACTCGTTTTCTTTTGCAATACGCTCATCGGCTATAGCATATAATTCAGTTAAATAATCAGTTAACGCATCTGCAATGTCTTTCTTGTACTTCAAAGTTCTAATTGGTAATCTATGAGTTTTATATCTTGATTCTCCAGCATTATAGCAATACCATGCATCACAACCATATCTACTATATAAATCTTTGTAAAAGTTAATACAAGTAATCACGTACCATTCCTGTTTATCAGTTAAGCTAAAACCGTCATTAAGAGTTGGCACATAGTGGTCCAAGAATGTTTGATTTGTGAAGTTGTTTTCGTTAAGCATCAAATAACCATAATCGTAAGAACCATTTGCATTTGCATGATGACTTCTGGTAACAGTCCATTCACTTTCAACACGTCCTGCTGCTAGTAATTGTAAACGCCAGGTGTTCTGTTTTATTTTATTTTCACTAGCAGTATAATATAAGAATGCTTCTTTTACTTCCTCAGGTACAACTTTAGAAACAAGAACTTCGACATCTGTGCTGTTGAAACGAGAATGGTCGATTGTCGGAAGTTTAACGTAGTTGGCGGCATAAGTTGACCTATCGTTAATAACTGCGAATAATTGTGATACAGTGAACAACAATATCGCAATTCCTAAAAACTTTTTGTTGGTTTTCATTTTATTTTACTCCCTTTTTTATTTTTGGAACACTATTAAGTTTTAATATTTGTACAATATTAAAGCATTATTTTTAATTTGGTGTTGTCGAATCGTTATAGTATTCCATTCGTATAAGTATTTGTATATAAATAGAATATATTTTCAAAGGGTATATTAAAAAGAAATAGACTCCCTTTCGAGGGAGTCTATTCTTATATTTCAGAATTATTTACAATCAAATACAACCTTGTTAAACAAGTGGTTGTATCGTTCAATAGCTTTAAGATTCTCAGCAGAAAGCGCTTTGATATCTTCACTATCTTTTGGTTTGTTTTCAGCGACGTTTCCGTCATTGAGAGCAATGTCACTTGCATTGTAACTTGGATTTTCGCTCACTGTCTGGATATCACCCACTGATAATGGAGCTGGTTCAGTTCCAGCAGTTTCTGTTCCAGGTTCCTTAGGAGCAGCTTCATTTGTGATTTCAAGGTCACAAACCTGACCGCCGATACAAGCAATATCGTTACAACTCATGTGTGCCCATTCACTTTCCTTTGATTCGATAGCATCGCAAGCTTTATTGAGCTTTTCTGCATCGATTGGAGCTGATTCTACAGAAGCAAATACATTAGCTGTGTTCAAACGCATTTTTGCAATCTGGTCGATAATGAGTTGGTTTTTAGGGAAAATAGAATTTGCACGAGTTCTGTAAGCAGGAGAAGAAGCTGTCCAATAAGGCTGTTCATGTCCAGTGTAATGCATCTTTGGACGCATCATATCTGTAATACATGAAATAATGTAAGAACCCATAAATGCATTTTCGCATTCAAGCTTCTTTAATTCGTAATCAGTTCCAGGAAGATATGCTGCAATTTCTTTATCCATAATTGTATCAGAATCGTCGTCGTCAAAACTATGATAAAGTTTTGATTTCATATTACTTCGGTTCTGAATATTTACGAATACTGGGTCATCAAATGGTACAGCACCATCGTTTGCAGCAGCAACTGTATCTGCAACAAGACGACTCTTTGTGAAATCAAGAAGGCGAGGCTCAGCGTTTGCTCTGAAGATAGTAGAGTAAAGGTTGTTCTTGAGATTTGCATAAATCTCTTCAAATTGTTCACGAGCTTCTTTTCCTGTATTAGGGTCGTCCTGAGAAATTACTGCTTCCTGATGTGAATGGATATAATCCAGCATGACGAGATAAGAAGTCATCATGAATTCATCAGCAAGAGTTCCAATTGCTTCACGCATATCATTCAAAGCGTATTCAATACGCTTATCGTACTGTACGAAATAGTGTTTTTTCTCTTCTACATTCTGACAGAAATCTTTGATAACCTCTTTATTGTACAAATCAACAATTGCATTGATACCGTTTTTCATGAGTTTATCAGAAGGTGTCTGACCAGCCTTTTCAACAAGATTCTGGAAAGGAAGGTTGAATGTGCGGAATCTAGCAGTGAGGTAAGAAACAAGAATTACCTTTGCCAAATCAACATGCGATTTCATAGCAGTATCGCGCTGTCCTTCGTTATCGATTCCACCAACAATATTTGCATCTTCTGCATTCCAAGTGTGGAAATCGCCGCGGTCATTTCTGTCAATCTTGATGATTGTATTGATAACGGCTGCCCAGTTAGAATACAGCAGCTTAAGTTCTTTGTAGAAGATTTCAGGTTTAACACCAGCGTCTTCGCCATTCCACATCTTAAATTTGAACAATTCGTTAACGTACTTTGCTCTGTTTGTAGAATTCTGAGGAGCATCATCGTCATCGCTTCCAGTTGTCATTCTAGCAGCATCTGTGATATCAGAAGCTGTAGGATGGTCACCACGTTCAAGGTCACGCATAGAATCTTTAACAAAGAAAGTATAAAGCCAACCAACAAGGTCAGATTTAACTCCTCTGAGTTTTCCGGCAAATGTAAGATATGTTGAAATAGCTGTACGCATAATATCTTTTTCAACGATAGCAAGAATCTTTGTTGAGAAGTCGTTATCATTAATGATATTATGAATTGCTTCGAGACGCATAATAGAAATAGAATCTTTCTCTGCTTCATCTGGTTCAACACAAATATTATCTGTTGGAGCAAGAGTCAAAGCCTTTTTGTAGAAGATTCTGAACAAATCAAATAAGTCGACAGTGCATTCTGTTGAAAGGAAATCGAGAACTGTTCTGAAACCAAGCATGTTGTCTGCATCATAGTAACCTCGATGTGGATTCCAATTGAACTGCTCCCACGCGTTGATATATGGCTCAAAGAACTGGAAAGATACGACTGGGATGTCGTCAAATCTGTTCTCAATATTTGTCAAAACGCCACGAATCTGTCTCAAAGGAGCATAGATATCTGGTGAATCTGGACAAGGCTTTTCAATAGCACAGTTGTCTTCATCATTGTAGCTTGTATTAACTGTACACTTTTCAGCGAGATATTTCATAAGGGCAGCGTTTGCACAAGTGCTGTGTGTGAGTTTGAAAGCACCAAGTACATCACCTGTATTTACGCATCCGTTTGTCTTTGTAGAAAGCATGTCTGCTGCAAAGCTATCGCCAAACATTTCGTTAATAATTTTTTTAGCAGTGTATGGTGATTTTTCATTAATCCTAAGAATAGCTGTAAGAGCTTCACCTTCAGTTTTAACAAATGCACCATATGCGTTTCTTAAAAAAATAGGAATATGCTTTGAAAGCATCTTAATAGATGCATCAAACTGATTGTATGTTTTCATATATCGTTATCTCCTATTGAGCACCCATCTTAGGATACTCAGTATTACATTTTGATATAAGATTTAGTAAACCCATCAAATAATTATCAATCTTCAACATACAAACATTTCGTTTAATAACGTCGTTCATGATAATCTGATTCATGGCAACTACTGATGTGTTAACGTCCTGATAGAGTTTCATAGACAGAATTGTTGCAACTCGTCTGAGAGCATCTTCACTGTCTCCAGTAGCTGTACGAATATTAGCAAGTGTTTTCTGATATTCTTTCAAAGCACGTGTATTCTTTTCAGAAATCTTCGAAAGAGCAGTCTGCATTTCATCGAGATGATTGTTAGAAATGATAGGTCTAACGTCCTCGATACTGGCTACAGCGTTAATAATTTTATCAAGAATAGCATCAGCTGTTTCGAATCCAAACAAATCTTTTACAGGATATGAAGCATCTTCTATATCGATCTTATCGACTTTTTCGCCAATTTCACGAGGTGTCAATGGAGACGAAATAGAGTATACCCCGTAATCGTCATTCCAACTCTTAATTCTATCAAGAGCACTCTCTGGCTGAGAAGCACGCATAAGTCTATCTGTAATCTGTTTTTCTTTCATCAAATCGCAAACAGTATCGGCTAAAGTATTGTCGTTGTGATTTTCATTAGCATAAGCAGGAATAACTGTGTATTCACGAACAACCCATGCATTTAAATCGGCAGCGTCAAAACCATTGAAAAACTCTTTAATCAGTTTTGTGGACTTGGCTCTATAATTAGAAATTGCCATTCCAGCAGATAAACCTTTGTCTGTTTTATAAGAATCCACTGCCATAAGTAATTTAGAGATGAAATCGTTTGTATTTGAGGAATGTTCCACGATTAAATCACATCTACTCTTCATACGGTTGATGTAATTTCTATCGGTTTTTCGACAAATGTACATCCTCATATATTCTATAAGCTGTTCGAACTTAGAAGATGTTCCGTATGCGAATTTCAAATTCGGGTCACTAAAGAATTTTACAGCATAATCTTTAGAAATACAAGTTGTGAGTTCTGGTAGCAATACGCTGTCAAGCCCATTACGCTTGAGTTCACGTTTCAATCCAGTAGCAGTTTTAAGTACAACACTTCGTCTATTCTTTATAAATTTCATAAAGAATTTACCGACTTCTCCGCAAATCTTAATTACAAACTGATAAAGTTCAATAAGCTTATCTACGATTGCTCGTACAGCATCTTTAAACTTTTCACATGCAATATTTACAAAGTCTAAGAAAGCACCTTCTGTTGAGAAAGAGCCTCTCATTGTACTTATACGACTGAAGGATGGATATATCACTTCACCCAAGTTATTCATGAGGTTCGTACATTCCGTAGCAGTTTGTGTCATTATTTGCATATTGCCACGGAGACCTTTATAGGCATCCTCAATCATAACTTTACTTTCTTTTTCCAACTCACCTATTGGCGAATACTCGACAACTGATGAGTTGATTGTATTACTAACAGCATCATAACTTCTTTCATTATTGAAAGCATCTTTAATACTGGTTAACATATAATTCTCCTTAAAATATAAGGCTATTACTATGTTTTTTATAGCTATAATAGAAAAAAATAAAAGCAGGTGTAACCCTGCTTTTATTCATAGTAGCTCATTACACTACCACCACTGGTGGCATTGGTTCAGTCTTTTCTTCTTCAACGATTTTACCAAGAATCAACTCATCGACCTTTTCGTTGGTTTTCTTTACGAATTTATTGCAGAGGTTTTCAACTCCTGTTTCTAAGGAGTCGATTAAGCTTCCGCAAAAATCCTCGAATAACATCCAGAACATATTAGACTCCTCGTATAGCCTCAAAGTTTTTAGACATTGCAAGATCCTTCATCTTATCGAACCCAGCATTGATAGTGGCTTTAAGCTTTTGTTTTTCATCATAATCGTCGATGATAGAATCTGTTCTAACTCTATCCATATGATATGGACAATTGGCACTGCAATCTCCATCGGCGAAATCCATCTTTTTCATTGTCACTTCACTGGAAGTGGCAAGCTTCAACAATGATAAAATGCGATTTGGAAATCGCGTCTTGATGCATCCGATAATTCTATCTTTTGCATCATAATAAGCATAACACGCTTCCATAATAGACCTCCCTAATCCTTTGCTGGTGGCAGTGGCGGTATCGGATTGTTGTTATTGATTGGTATGAAAATAGTTCCAGCTCTCTGTTGTTCAAGTTTTATTCGCTCAAGTTCCAGCTCTCTGCTCTTCATATTAGCTTCGTGATAGTTTTTCAATCTTAACTCATCGATTGCTTTAGCGTTCTCAACGTATTTCTCCATCATCGGAGTTATAGTTTTAATCATTTCATCGCTGCACTTATCGTCGAATAAAAATTCTACGACTCCGTTTTCTTTGTCAACTTTAATAGTTGCTTTCATATTAACCTCGTGATTTTACATAGCCTTGGTGTTTAAAAGATTTTATCTTACTACGTTATCACAGAGTTATATTAAATATTTATTGGGGGGTATTGAATAAAAATAAAAAAGAAGCTTCCTAGGAACCAAATCCTAGGAAGCGATTAAAAATAAGTCACTATTATTGTTAGTTAAAAACTACGCAGTTTCAGAATTTGATTCCTCGAAGATTTCATCAAGCGCATCGAATGTCGGTGTAACAGTTTCATCGTTGTCACATCGTACAATATTCTGCGCTTTATCGATATTTTTAAGGATAGTGTTAAATACCATGTCATACATCATGATACTCTGCGCATCATCCAGCGAATGTAATTTAATTGCCAAAGTGCATTCGATATCATTGTGTTTTGTGAATTTGGCGTTGAATAATAGCTCCCATTCATCGCCACCAATACCAAGTAGCAAATAACGATAGCTATCATGCCATTTTCGTTCAGATACATCGTGTTTTACAATTTCTCCGTATCTGTTGTCAAATACAAATACACCAGGTTTGATTTTCTCTTTGCCATAGCTTATCGTAGGACCTACAACACATCCTGGATACTCTTCGGCAATCTTTTCAACAGCGGCAGAATATTCTGCTGGAGAATACTTCCCTAAAGAAGTATCATCTAAAGTGAACTTTAGTTTGTTCATAGCATTTTCTCCTATCCTTACTTTTTATTACATTCCAGGCATGCGAATGCTGCCTTGTGAGTTTATATCGTCACAGTCAACAGGTTCATTGTTATGATGTGTTAAACCTTCATCAGCAACAACGTAGTGTCCAAAATCTTCACTAGCCGGTCCAGTTGTAAGTGTATCCAAAGCCGCATCTCCAATCATTCCTTCTACGATATTGGATTTTGCAAACAAGATAGCTTTGTCAATGTCATCAAATTCGACAACCAGTTTACTTGTAAAGCGAACTGCATATCTGTGATTAAGTTCATCGATGTCGTATACTGTTCCTAACAACTGATTTCTGAAACAGGCTTTGTATTTTCCACCTTTAGCATAGATTACCCATTCAATGCACATAAGTTTGCCATCGTAACGATTACGTGTAAACTCATGCATAGTGTGACCCATGACAATGCCAGTATCACGTGAAATAGTGAGGATATTCATATTCTCCAAATCCTCAAAACAGTCATCAATTCTTAAATCAGATTCACACTTTAATCCAGCTTCTGTCAAAGTTTTAGTGATATCGCTGAAAATTGTTGCCATAGAACCTTCATCGATAACGCCGTTACAAGCAAGCATTTTCTTTACTTCTTTTACATCCATTTCCATTTTGTTTTTCTCCATATAAAATAGTTTGCCCAACAAAATGTTGGGCAACATTTACCTATTTAGAAAATCGCTCAATAAACTCGTCTTCTGTTATAATAGGAATACCGAGTTTAGTTGCGGTTACATATTTTCCAGACTCAGACGCTTCATTACAAATTAAATAATTTGTTTTCTTTGAAACTCCGCTCTGAGTTTTGCCACCGTTCATTTCGATAAACATTTCCAATTCTTTACGATTTGTAAACTTATGAACTTCACCTGTAACACAGAAGTTCATACCTGCTAGTTTAGTTCCAGTGGCAACCGGCACATCAAGCTTGAAGTACTTTATAAGCTCATCAAGTTTATCGATATTTGCTTTAATAGAATCTACTATATTTAAAGCAGATTTATCTCCTAATCCAGGAATAGCAGCAACGTTGGCATAATTTAACTTTTTCTTAAATTCTTCCCAGTCATACGATAATTCTTTTGTAAGAAGTTTACTTGTGGCTTCTCCTACAAAATCCATATCAAAACCTTCGAGAATTGATGATAATAATTGTGGTTGTTTAGCAATAGCTTTAAGTCTTGGTAAGACTTTACTTCCATTAGCTTCACCCATTACACGAATGATTCCGTCATCAACTTCGTTACTATTGTAGAAGTCAACAATATCGGTAATAACTCCTTCATAGAATAACGATTTGATATTGGCTTCACCCATGCCATAAACCTTAAACACTTTACACCAAGTTTCTATTCTGTGACAAATTGTATTTGGACAATTTGGATTCGAACAGAAGATATCAGTGTTAGTTATAGTTAAAGGTTGACCACATGTTTCACAAACTGTTGGGATCTGGATATCAGTTGCATCTGCTGGTGTTTCTGCAACACGGATGATTTTTGGAATAATCTCACCACGTTTAACCATTACAACTTTACTACCAATCTTTATACCAAGTTTCTTAATCAAATCAAGATTACAAAGATTAGCTCTCTGTACAGTTGTACCGCAAAGTCTCACAGGTTCAACAATTCCTACCGGAGTTCTTGTTTTACCTGCAACACTCCATTCTACACCAATAAGTGGAGACACCTGTTCATCCAATACAAACTTGAATGCTATCTGACGTTCTGGTCTATCACGCTTTACATCTTCTTTATCGGTGTCATTGCATTTGATAACCAAGCCATCAATATCATAATTCAATGCTGTGAAACGTTCTGAACCAAGCTTGTCTCTGAATTTAATGATTTCATTTGGGTCGCTGAACCAGAAATATGGAACAACGTTAAAACCATTTTCCTCCATGAATGTAAGCTTTTCTAATTCTGTTTCGAACACATGACTATAGTTCAGCCACTGACAGTCATAACAGATTACATGTAGAAATTCTTTATTGGTTCCTTCTTTGCGTTTCAATATTCCGTTTGCTGCATTTCTACAGTTTGCTTTATCTGTGAAGTACTTTGCAAAGTCATCGTGATACAACAAAACTTCTCCGCGGAATCCACCTGTAAAGTTCTTATTTGGAATCTCTCTAGGAACATCGCTCGTAACGATATTAGCAGTTACATCGTCTCCAATAGTTCCATCTTTACCACGAGTTACAGCTCTTGTAAATATTCCGTTTATATACTGTAATTCAAGAGATGAACCATCAAGTTTATATTCAACAAGATATTTGTTCTCAGGATGTTTCTTTACCCAATCAAGAAATTCGTCCGGTTCCTTACACTTCTGTTGACTAAACATGTGCATTACATGCGGAGCCTTTGCAAATGCTGAACCAGAGTCTTCTCCAATTGTATGCAATATAGGATTCGTTGGGTCAAGTTCAGTTAACCTATCCCACATGGTGTCAAAACTTTCATCCGTATATAAAGCGTTTTCGCCATTATAATATGCGTCTTGTGCGCGTTTAATTTCATTTACTAACCAAGAAATCTCATCATTATTTTTCATAATCGATTTCCTCCACTTTTAGAATATATAAATATAGTTGAGGTATGGCTACCCCAACTATATAGCAGCTTAAAGATCATCCATGGTATTAAGAATCGCTTTGAGTGACGAAATTTCAGGTTTCGACATAGAGATTCCTTTTCCCATTTTCTTGTGGTCAGGAGACCAGACACGAATATCAAATTTGTTTTCGGTGTCTTCTGGACGCCATTTAACAACATTCAATTCCAAGTGCCAACCCTGCTGACCTCTATCGGAGATGATATTGTGATCGCCAATGAACTGGTAATCTGACATTTCAAATTTCTTTGAGCCGCCGTTGGAGTTATTATATCCCATGGTTTTTCCTCCATAATAATCTATCTAAATGTAAAACAGCATATAAAAAAAGAAAAAAAATAACCTGAACTTAACGTCCAGGTTATATCCGTCATTAAGCAGCCATTTCATAGAACATCTCCAGATATTCATCGATACTCTCAACATTAATGGTTTCAACATAGTTCACCTGTTTCATGTCGACAATGTCTTCACTGCGCAATGTAATGAACTTGTTGTCATGCTGGATTGATACCAATCCTGTGAGGTTATATATATCCTTAAGCTGTTCAATCGTAATCACTGTGTTAGAAAATATGTTTATCATCATAATTGTTTCTCCTATACACAATGATATTAAGTACTTTTTTATAGGTTTAAATAAAAAAATAACGGGTTTTTACACCCGTTATTTATCGTTTTAAATATTAACTGGACGGTTGTGTATAAAGCTCACCAGGTTCATTAAGATTAGTACATGTTCCAGGTTTTTTATCGCTCTTGTCTGTAAACACGAATTTACAAGGTGGACCAAGCTTTATCATCGTGCTTCCAACTACAAGTGAAACATCATCTTCTTCAGATAATCGTTTCACCATATCGATAAAATTACGCTGTACTTCCTTTTCATCTTTTGTTGGGAAAAGCATTTTATTACTCCTATCATTTCTGGTAATCTGCAAGGTTTACATGCGACCAGTGTTTATGAACAGCAGAGTTCAAAAGTTCATGTGCACCAGCTTTAAGCTTGATAGGCAAACCGTCTTTATCTGTAAAAGATACAGTACGCAATTTTGCAAAAGGGTATGGATAGTCTACTCGATTAATCTCTTCTACACCTGTCGAAACAATTGCTTCAAGTTTGCATTCATCATGCTCAACATCCACTGAACTAGTCCATTTGCCAACACAGAATGTACTATCTCTAAACTGAAATACCATTTTGGAATCCTCCTACTTTTTTGTTAAATGATTTTTATTTTTTATGATTCTGGTGTTTCAGGAACGTCGTCGTATGGTGAAGGAATCGTTTGTTCATTAACGCCATTCACTATATTCAATCCACACGCTATATTAATACCATAGCAGTCTAATCCGTTCGGATGATGTACAGCATTAATCTTAAATGCACACAGATATGGAATTCCAACACTGTTGTTTGCGAGATAGAATTTCTCTGGGTCAGATTCATCTTTGTAGTCTTTAAGCATATTGAGTGCAGCGACTACTTCTTCCTGTGTATCTTTGAAGAATTCTTCAACCTGTTCAACGGTCATATTATGCTTTTCGGCAAGGCGTTCAATGATGTCAACTTTGTACGATTTTACAGATTCCACATTACCATCACCATCTCTTAAGAGTTCAGCTTCAACAACTTCAAGTTCTTTCATTTTTAGTTCTCCTTTTATTTTTCAATTTCCCATTTCCCATTTCTTTTCAAGAAGTTCAAGACGTTCTTTAGATTTTTCCAAAGCAGTATCAAATATATGACCTGTTGTAAGTCTTGTAAGATTATGTGCAAATCTTATATCCTTATCGACAGCGGACATATGCTCATACAGTCTAAGTACCTTGAGAACGTAATGTCGCGTATCAGTGTCGAAAAACCATCTTGCTAGATAGATTTGGTCAAACGCACCTTTATGATTTATTTCAGAATAATCCATCAAGTCAAAGCTTAATCCTGTAAGACAAGTTGTCTCATAGATTTTAACTTCGTCCTCAGGGTCCGATTCCTTAAGGTTTTCAACGGTATATTTGAAATCATCCCAAGTAAATATAATACGGTCTTCACTTTTACGTTTTACCGCATGTGTTTTTGGTATGAAATCGAAATCTGGAAAGTTCAAATAACAAACCAGTATTCTACGATACTTCATATTTGACCGAGTTTGTTCAGCCTCAGTTGTTTTATATTCAGGCATGATACCCTCCATTAAAGACCCATTATTTTACTGGCAATCATATCGGCGGTATGCATTAGCAATACTTCTGGTGCCAACCCACACATGTTTCCAAATTTAATTCGGTCATCAGTTCCCGTATCCCAAATTCCCATGTGCCAAGCAACAGCAAGCTGAAACTCGTTTGACATTGTATATTTAGGCTTGTTGGCTTTGACACAATCTCTTGCATTCTGAATGCGTCTCAAACTCTCTGGACCATGCTGTATTTGTAGCATATCGTTTGTGTATTCGTAATACGATGCATCGACCTGGTTTCCATCTTTATCCTTTTTAGTTTTGGTAACAAGTTTATATAACCCGACTTTACACAAATCATGGAATATAAATGGAATCGGGTCAATATCGATAATGGTCATATCAAAAGCAGGGCAAAGCTTAACGCCAGCTTCAAGTACAGCCATTGAGTGGTCAAATAATCCGCCAGCATATGCTCCATGATATTTTGCACTTGCTGGAGAAGTTAAGAATTCAGGATAAAGATTGAGTATAGTTTCGGCAAAATGCTTTATATACTCGATAGCGTTTTCGTCCTGCTGTGGTGTCCATTCACTTATAACCCGACGATTGTCTTCACGGCGCGGACTTAAATTCACACCATAATGAATATTGTCGATTGTTTTAAACAGATAATCTCGACGCATTTGCATTAATGTGCCAGGGTCGACTTTCTTTTCCATGGCTTTCTGAATTTGTTTTCTACCGTTTTCCAAATCCTTCAAAATCTTAATCGTTGTTTTAGGTTTCATTTTGTTTTACTCCTTATACTACTACAATATATTTGTCAAAACATCTTTATGATTAAATTAATAAAACCTGGAGATAAATAGATATATGAGTAACTTTAGTGACAATATGCAGCAGATTTATTCATCAACTTCTTTCTTTGGAGAAACCAAAAAAGAGCCTTCTCTTTCTGAACAGCGTAAAAAAGAAGCAGAAGATCGTAGATGGGGACTCGAATCAAACCCTGCTTTTTCCGAGGAAAAGTTTGATGGAATAAATGCTAAAATCGAAGGCTTATCTTATTATAATCCTGATGAATGTATTAAACATGCTATGCAGGATTATGAAAATCAGGCAGCCGAAGCAATTAAATCTGTTAAAGTAAAACGTGAAGGTTCTGGACAGTTCATGTGTACAGAAAAAGACCTTGCCGATATTCGTGCTCAGTTTCCAGAAGGAAAACGATTGTTAGCAAATGGTCCTGTGAAGATGTATCGTATTCGTAAAATTAAAAAATGGTGCGATGCGATCTGTGCATTTGACGTTCACATTAGTGAACTCGGTAGCTTCTCAAGTAAGCGTACAGTTTATACTCTCGATAACGTTTCAGTATTCTTCTATCACAAGAATTCTGATGGTATCGGACAGGAAATCATTCTTAAGAACAAGTTCTTTAGAAAAAGAAAACTTGCTGGAAAATCGAAAGATTTATAAATAAAAGAGCAGTGTACCCTTGTGGTACACTGCTCAAAGCATGGAAAAAATGTGTTGTCTCGTTTTTATTTTGAGGAGTAAAACCGACAACTAATACCAAAAATGGAAGAATTCGTAAGGTGTTACAAGATGGAAAAGCACCTTAGAAAGAGCCAACGAGAGGACTTGAACCTCCACAATTCTGTATACTGGTTGCAGTTATTATATCGCAACCTCGACAGTGTGTCTACCAAATTGCACCACGTCGACAAAAGAGTGTCCTCTTCAGTATTAACACGCTATAGTTTTGCCGAAGAGGACGTAAAATACACCTATTTTTTGCCGATAATATATTTTACTTGCAGTACTTAACGTCAACGACGTGATTACTGCTATGATCAATCCAGGAGTCGAACCCGTTTTTGAAGAATCATAATTACTTCAAAAATACCCAGCTGCAAATATATGCAGCAATGTATAATTGACCGAAAAATGCCAAGCATTTGATAAACATTTCTGTTATCGAATTCTCATACCAAAATACTTGGCTACAAGGAGGGCATAGAATTGTACAATCAAACTCTATGCATCATGAAAATAATTATCAGAGATGATAACCAAGGTATCCGCAATGGTTACTGGCTAACACCAGGAGGAAATGCACCATTGACTCTCTTAATAACTCGATTGAATTCAGAGAGCTTTTCTATGATTATGTAACTACCAGTATAAAATATTAATGGTTATACATCTTAGACTCTTATAAAATATATACCCGTCGCATCAATTTAAAAACATTAATGTGATAAAATTAATTTTTAAAGGTAGAAAATATGGAAAAACTTAAATTTAAGTTTAAGATTCTTAGTAATACTGAAGTAGATGCTAAGAATTACGATTTAGCTATACGCGAATCTTTATTCGGAGGTCACGCTTTCACATTAAAAGACGGTGACGAGATAAAGCATCTTAAAATGGAATCAATTCGTTCTATCCTCACTGGAAAGAATGAAACTGTTTTAACAGATATGACGGATGACCATATTGTTGGAATCGTTAAAAACGCATTCGATGAAAACAACATACACAATCGCTCGATTGTTTCTGAAATTGAATCTGATAAGTCAAAAACACCTGATACTCCGGTAGAAGAATCTGATCCTTCCGAGATTGAAAATCCTACACAGAATGATTCTACTGTTGAAACTGATCTGACACCCACTGAAGATATTACAGAAACATCTGACGAATTCACTTATGAACCAACTCCTGGAAAAATCGGTAAAATATTCTTACACTTATATGACGGCGATACTCTGGAAGACTTTATACCATCAGATTCGCAAATTACAGAAGTTGATGGTAGTCAGTGCTATATCGACGGCGACGGAGTTGTTCGTCGTGAATTAAATCTCGACAATACAAGCTTAAAGAAAATTGGTAGCAATACATTCGATATCGTTGTAGTATTTGACACCGATATAACATCTGAATCAAATCTTAAAGATATTATCGACACTATAATCTCAGATGAAAATGTACATGCAAAGATATACGAAAAGATGGAAAATGATACAGATGCGCATTATTCATACACTGAAGATTATAGTGACGGTTCTTCAACAGCAATATCAATTGAAAGCGTAGAAGATGTCACTAAACTGATGAATATTCTTGTAAATACTGTGCGCGACAATTGTAGATTACGAGAAGACCGTATTTACGATTCTATTTATGAATACAAGCCATCTGGTTTCCATGTAATGGGCTCTGATAAAGTAGTTGGTACAAACGATCTCAGCGTTGATTATTTTGATATTTTAAACATCGACACAGCTTTCAATATGTATTCAAATAACATCGCTAGCACACTCGATGCAACTGAACCTAACGAATCAATTGGATTCCAGGGTATTTACGTTATTGATAAAGCTATACAACAAGGAAGAGCTCTCGATATAGGATTTGATATTTCTACACCACTTTGGTTACCTATTCGTGACACTCACAAATAAAAAATAAAGTGTACCCGTAATGGGTACACTTTTTATTTGTTTAAATTCTATATGGGTTTATAACGTCTCCACCTGTAAGGTCAAGTTTTGACATATCGTAGTTATTATTCTGCCGTTGTGGCATTCCATAACCGCCCATCGGATTCATTCCCATACCCATACCATAATTCATTCCACCCATCATAGGATTCATACCCATACCAGGATACATACTGTTCTGGTTCATTCCCATTCCAGCATTGTTTAAAGCCTGTTTGTTAATATGGAATCCTTTATGAACTGGCTGAATATCAGCTTTAACTTCTGAACCAACGGCGTTCATATTGTTAGCCTTGAACTGGAAGAGAGGTGTCTGTTCAGAACTCTTACTGAAAGTATAATCAGAAGCCGCCATCTGTTTAGTAGCTTCTTCCTGTGCTGGCTGCTGAACAACTTCTTCGGTTGTAACAGTAGGCTCATTTACAGGATTCATACCATCAAATGTAAGAGTAGTTTCTTTTACAGGCTCCTCAACAGGAGTAGCAGGTGTTTGAACAACTGGTGCAACAGTTACGGGAGTCAGTGAAGCCGGATTAAACAATGATGTTAAATACTGATTCTGTTCATCTGTTACAACTTCGTTGTTACTGAACGCATATTCTTCACGAGGTTTAAGCTGTTTTATGGTATATCCAGGATGTTTTGTCACAATGTATTCTTCCATACGGAATGCCATTGGATTCCACATGTTGTTTACTTCGTTGTTAGACAATTCCATATGGTTAATATCAAATGATTCAAGGTGTTCTTCTTTGATATCACGTTTAATATTCTTTCTGGCTTTATTCCATTTTTCACACATTATCTGTGCTTTATGCCAAGCCTTAGGAATATCTTCCAACTCCTTTGGAATACGTCCACAAATATCCTTTGCCACAATTACAGCAAGACCATAAGTTGCTTCCATCACATCGTTTGATGTGAATTTATAAAGGTCACGAGTTTCTTCTGGAACCTCTACATTTGCAAAACCTACAACACATTGCCCATTCTCAGTTGAGTTATAGAACTGAATATAGTTTGCCAAAACTTCATCGTAGTCATCTTCAGACTGACAAGCAGCAAGTTTTTCTTTTGAAACACAGAATGGAATCATTGCTTCTCGCATCTTTACAAGAATCATAAACAGATGAGTTCTGTTTACAAACGGATTGTAAATATCGAGTTCGGGGTCGTTCTGTATTTCAATATAATGCTCGTCGCTTAAAGGTACAACAGGTTTAATATACTGTGGTACATCTGGTTGCCCATTGTATCGATTATTGACAAACTTTATTTCGACTCCATTCTGTTGCTGCTTCAGTATACCTGTAGTAGGGTCGATATATATTCCGCAACACGCAAACAATGGGTCGATGTATTTGTGTATTGCTTCATATAAGATTTCTGTTGCCATAATTTAGTTCCCCTGTTTCTTTGCTTTTTCCTTAGCAGCTTCCTTCTTCTTACGTTTAAGTTCTGCACCAGTTTCCATGTATTTGTTTTTCACATAATTCACAATCAGTTCACTTGGTTTCTTGATAGTAAGTTTCTTTCCAGAAGCAGATGTCACATACAACATGTGATTTACTTCATCGTACAGGTAACTGTCAATGTACATATTTTTCACTGTGTTGTACATGAGCTTATCCAAATTGGTTTTTGTTTCTTCTTTTTTCATATTGAATCTCCTTTTCTTTTATATCTGTGATAATATAATATGCATTTTCATTTCATATGAAATTCGTGTAAGAGCACGTTTCACTTTTTTCGCAAGCATCTTATCGCTATCAGAATTTTTAATATAATCTTTTAACTTGGTCATACGATTTACAAGTTGTTCAATTGTAAAGCGCGAATCTTTGCCGTTCTTTTTATTGCAGTTGACACACAGTGCTCGAGCCAACACTAAATCGCTACTAATTCGTATTACGTTGATTCGGCTTTGTGCAATATTGGTTGTTCCATCGACAACACTTTCTGTGTCGAGGTTATACTTGGCAATCGTTTTGCCACAGCAAAAGCATTTTACTTTCAACAAATTCTTTTTCATAAGAAGTTCCCCTTTATATTTTCAGTTCTGTATTTTCTTTCCAGTCAAGCATATCAAAGAATGTTGAATCCATGATACCATCTATGACTGGATTACGTTTAGTTAACACATTGTATTCATCTGAAATAAGATAGCCTGTTTCACCAGAAATGGCACTCATCATTATCTCGGCCGACAAATCATTATTTGTGAGAAAATGTGTATCGAATACGCCATTAGACGATACGATTGCACCATGTACAAGGTCTCGTAATCTAACTATACAGTTTTGATTACCTATGAAAGCTTGTACTTCAAATTTTCTTTTATTTTTCTCACAAGTTCTTTTAAGCAGTATTGCTAATTCGGAAACAGATGCTAGAAACTTTTTATAGATTTCATACATCTTATCTCTAGGCATAACATTTGCTATCTTAAAAGATTGTATGTTGTAAGTACCATGAACACAATCGATTATAATATAAGCGTCTACAGGAATATTCCACATATATGAAGTGAAATAAGAATTAATGAGACCGATAAATTTATAGTAGTGCATCTGATAAATATTCTCATAAGAATACACTGTTTGTCTAAATGTATCGAATCTATCAGCTGTATTGATTGGAATTTCAATATTAGATTTATCAGCCGCATCTTCATTAATAGACACTTTTTGTGAAAATAATCCTGTTGGGTTCAACGGGTCCCAAGCATCCTCATATCCTATAAAATAGTTTGTATCCATTACAGGATTTAAAGCTGGAACTGGAACCTGAAGACCATATTGTTCAATTTCACCGGTGTTGGAGTCCATTGTTGCATAGCTTGAACTTATGACATCAGCATATCCGCCATTAGGATTATGAATCTTAGGCATGCTTCCGACGATGCTAAACTTTGTTAAAGAATGAGACTCTGGTCTAAACCAAATATCGTTCTTTACAAAATTATTGTTTTTACCAATAACAGTTTTAGTTCGTCTAACATATTTGCCAAACTCATCTTCTCCCCTAATAAAATTAGGAGAAACTGGAGACGGTTGCGCAAATGTAGGTTGCAAAATCATTTGTTCCTCCTAATCTTCATCGTAATACGGATAAGCATACCCTGAATACGGGTCGATGTTAAAATGCTCACTTCCTTCAAACATACAGTTATCCGCTAAGCTTTGTACTTGTTCAGCGATTTCATTATTAGTAGAATAGCCTTGGTCAACTGTTGAAACCATTGTTCCATCAATTTCTTTACGCATTGGAACTACAGGTGTAGTTGTCATATAATCTTTAAATTTGATTCTGACTTTGTTTCCAAGCTCACTATGATGACAATGTACTCGTACATGACCATACTGGCTTTCAAGTAAATGACAAGCTTGTTCGAATAATGTCAGAGAGTTGTCTCTGTTTCTAGCAAGCCATTCTTTCGGCATGAACTTTCCATAAGTTACCTTTCCGCCAACTACATTTACACCAGGAGCATTCAATCCTTTTGCATCGGAATCATATACGAATATCGAATCATCAAACATACACTGCGCAAATGACGAAGTGATTGTTTCAGACAAGTTAAATGCTTCAGATGGATTCGAAGAATCTGATGCTTGAAGTCTACCAATCATTTCAGATTTCATTGTATCAAAATGACCAATATCCATGTATTCAAATCTTGTAGAATGGTCTACAAGTTTAGAATACTCGAAAGATGTTTCAGTTGAATCCAACATGAAATATCCCCAGTCACCCATCATTTTGTACATGTGCATTTCTGTATAGAACATTGGCGGAACAACTGTTGTCTGAACTCCTGTAAGATATTCGTTTGCTACACCTGGGTCACATTGTATTAATAATGTGGATACTTCTGCTGTTTCGGATTGACTTACTTCTTCTGTTCGATGATACGTTTGTCGTTCTTTGTTCAAGCCAACTTCAATAGCAAACATAGCTGTACGAATATCATTTGGTACTTCATACGAAACAGTTCCAAAATACAATGATGTACGATTTATAGTTGAATCAGGAACTCTATAAGTTGTAAGGTTACCATCATCGTCTCCTCTATATACACATTCGTTTAAAATGGCAACCTTTGCAGATTTACATACACCAGCTTCGTATGCTTTTTTATCTACGAACAAATAGATTGTTCTTTTATGTTTTATAATTCCGAATTCGGATAAGTCTTCGGAATCGTACCCATCTTGCATATCGCTAAAATTGCGAATTATCATTTTCTTCCTCTTTTTACATTAAAGCTTTAGTATCTACTACCATCTTGTAAATCAAACTGAGATGCCTCGTCAGTATCACTTGTTGCACAAATATTCATATGGAAAGTGTATTCTTTCTTATTCATACCGTACAAAGATTTACACTCTAGCTTCAAACTACATGTTGTCACCGATGTATAAACATAAAGCTTTTCAGGCATTAAATCAAACACTGCTCCGCCACCATTATAGTATTGAGGCAATGTTATTGGAGAAGGACCATCGTCGCTATCATAATATGATTCGAAAGCATTGTCAATTGCTACATTGACACCGTCTACAACTTGACCATAGCTTTGTTTAATGGTTTCTTTACTTATTCCGTATTTGTATTTTAATTTGAATGAACTTGGTGGCGCATTAAATGTACCGGCCTGTAAATCAAATACAAAATAACCTTCGGAAAATATTGAATCCATCATCAATTCGAAACAACTAATGAACAGTTGATAAACGACGCCTTTAATACCGCTAATATCGACATTGTCTTTGTTAGCAAATTTAATTATATCGGTATCAAAGTTTCCAAACAAGTTATTTGTATCACCGTCAACCTGTTCGATTACAACTGTAGTTTTGCTGTCAATCAAATCTCCAAGTCTGTAAGCTGGAACTTCACCATAATCCTGAACAAAATCAAGTTCTTTATATGCTGAAGAAGCCAATCTACATTGTTCTTCGATGTTGTAATAAGTTGGAAATGGCACGCAGAAGTTTGTTTTCAACATCGCTTGAAGTTCAGCTTCACTCATGAAATCGGTATTATAACTTTGCATTGTGCTAAACGATGTTTCGCATAAATCTGGAGTGGTTTTAGCATGTACACGATTCGAATAAGAACCGAGTTCAAAAGTCACCATCGAATCCATATTTAATTTACCATTCGGTAATAATGGAGCAATACAATGACCAGTATATGCGTTTCTAACATGAACCATAAACTTACTAGGAATGATATAATCGGTTCCGTCAATAGTGCTCAGATTCATTAAATATACACCATATCGATTATTCTCTCCCAAGAATAATTCACTCGGGGTTTCCATGTATACTCTTTGCTTTGGCGTCTTATATTTATAAAGCACGATGAACCGTTTAGCGTTCAAAATGTTTCCAATATCATCAACTGATTCAATCTGTGCTTTGAATGGTCGAATTATCATTTTTTCATTCCTCCCAAAAGATGACTATTAAAATTGTCAACTTTCTTCTATTATATAATATACAAGTGAAAAACTATGGTTATAAAAAGAAAAAAATAAGGCTCCGAGAATTAACTCGGAGACCTTTATTGTATTTTATACAGCGTATTCGATTTCGAACGATACGTTGTTAAAACTTGGAGTTTTGTAACCCCATGTTCTAAGAACTTTCATGTTCTTGAAAGTCTTACCATTATAAGAGAAATCGCCTTTAAAATTCTTCGGTTCGTTCAAACCATTTTTAATGGCGTAGTCCATAGGCATTGTAATAACTGCCTTTTTAGTTGTCTGCATAGTTGTGCTCCTTTTATTTAGAATTCTTTATAGACTTTTTTAATTGTGAAACAGCGTGTCCAATCACAGCTGCATCTACAATCAATGTAATTAATACAAATGATGCAGCTGCAACATTAATACCGGTCTGAATCTTAGATTCTTCATTGGTATCATATGTTGTATCTACTATATCCATTTGTAACCTCCGTGTTTTCTCTACATAATGATATTAAATAATTTATTTAGTAGTTTGATTAAAATCGCAAAGCTCGTCTTCTGTAACAATGTCAAAAGGCGTCGCTCCTTGATTTGAATTGAAAATATAATCTGTTTTAGGCATATTCTTACCAGGTACAACTCCAATAGAACGACCCATCACATAGCCATTGTTTGTTTTGAAGAGAACTGTTTTTGCCAAATCTGAGGCGTAGCTAGTAGGTGGAATTGTTATATTGAAATAGAATGCAGCAATGTAATCTGGGCCATATTTGTTATTAACGTAACCTATAACTTCACTGAAATCATCCTCATCATCGAACTCTATTGAATCAAGAATACCGAGATTAGAATAATATTCAAAGATATCATCGTTTACAGTAAGGTGACCTGTAAAGGTTCCGTTATTTCTATTTGGTCCAAGATGCAATTGACGTTTTGTTTTATATAAACATTTCGGTCTAATGCAGATGTATCTATCATCAAATTTGAAATCTGGCAGATATTTATCCAGAACAATTCCGTTAACTGTTGAAGGTCGACGTTCCAGTTTAGCCCCGCAATCTCTAGCATAGATAAACAATGCAACTTCGAGAAAGTTGTCAAAGAAATATCCGGCATAGCAGAACGGATAATATGGTTTCAATTTTCCGTATCTATCGAGCATTGTAGCACATATGTTATCTGTGTTTACAAGTGAAATGTTTGGAACATCGTCATAATAATTAGAAGGCTTTACTCCTGTGTAATCGTTACACAATTTTAATTCAGAATCGCGTGGTGCATTTACCAAATAACCAGGAAAGGTATTTGCTACAAATTCCATTCCAAACTCAATAAGGTCTTCACCTATATCAAACTTACCATTAACCCATTTCATCTTTATTTCCTTTGTCATCGAATAAGATAACTTTAGCGTACTCGACTTGGCATTTACCAAGATTCAGCGGAAACGACATATCGACATACGGAGAATTAATAATTTTTCTATATTCGTCCATTGTCAAAATACACATTCGTTCACTTAACCGTTTATCCTTTATACTGCCACGAAGGTTAAGCTTGTTGACATCAAACGATTTTGTGGTTATTTCGAATAGTCGTCTAAATTCCCCGCCTGAGAACACTATTACTCTTATAAGATTTTTTGATTCCAATTCAGTCTGAGCAAGTGCTCCACTGTGTTGGCGAGCAATATATTCTGGAACACCAAGCGGCTCCAGTGCTTTCCATTCATATAAAAAGTCATAGCCATATTTAGGTCTAAGCACATGTTGTTCCATTTGTTTTACTCCTTAATTTTTTGGGTCCCGTTACCAAGAATTCCAATTAATTCTGCAAGTTCTTCTTTCTCAAGAGGTTTAGACGTTCTTGTAACAAGTGGCTTCCCATCTTTATCTCTTGGAATACCTCTAAACGACATAATCGCTTCTTTACATGAAAGCTTTTGTAATGATTTTTTATGTTCAGCTTTGACGTATTCGTTTTCATCTACTGGTATAACTACTTTAGCGATATCATCGTCGTATCCACCGACAACAATGTGTTGCGTGCGCAAAGCGTGCTTTACAGCAGCTTCATCACAAGTCTTAGTATCAATAATTTCCATTTGTTTTACTCCTTATAACAATAATATACACCTGTGTAACGCGTAAATCAAAACATTATTATAGAAATCAAATCATATTTAAGAGGGTTAAAAATATGTTAAAGATTAAAACAAACTCTGATAAACAGATTGATATCGAAAATAAATCGATTGAAGTGTCTGACAGAGTTTCTGCCGATGGTGCTGTAACCATCTCTGCTAAAACTCCAACCGAGATTACAATCGTTAAAGCTGAAGCTGTTAAAGCTATTGTCACCGAAGATGATGAAATCTCTATTTCTACAGAAGATGCTAAATCTGTTCGTAAAATTGTCGGAATTCTCCGTGCACCTTTTGCCAATTCTGTTAAGCAGAACGATGATAACAGTGCTGATACAGAAACATCTGACGAATTTACTTACGAACCAACACCTGGAAAAATTTCCAAACTCTTTGTTCATGTAAGTGAAGACATTTCAGAATACGATGTATGCTCTGATCTTGAAAGAATGTTCAGTACAAGTGACGATACTAGTTCAAAACCAACCTTACAGGAAATTTGTGAGAACAAAGCTGCATTACCATTACCATTATACGCACTTTACAAGAACAATGGTGATGTAGATGCTGCTGAAGATTATCTTATGACTATGCTGACAAAGAGTCCAGCTGATTACGATACAGACGAAAATAGCGAAGGCTCAATGTTCGTTATTGTCGATGGAGATGGTATCCAACGACCTGATCTTATCGGTGAAATGAAGAATGCTTATCTTTCTGGAAGTGCAACTGGTGAAAAGAACTTCCTCGATCAGATATTCGATGCATTCAGACATCCTGAAAACAACTATATTAATGCCAACGATCTCATTTATGGTTGGCCACTTAAACTTGTTAAAGAAAATCTTATCAAGTCAGTTGTTCTCGATGTAAACTTTACAATGGAAAACACTTGTAACGACATTGTAAATACTATCAGAGCTGAAAAGGATAAGCTTGGTCTCAGCGATGACGAAGTTTCTGAAAGTAACAACTATGCATTCAATGGTAGCGGTTACAATACAGGCTGTCGTGCATACGTATTAAGTTCAGACCTGTTATTCAACAGTGATAACTGGGAAACAAACGAATTTAAACGCAATGACACCCGCACATTTGCTGAATTGTGGGATACTGAATCAAATTATCCTGATTTATCTGATTCTAGACCATCTGCTTCTGATAACTGGAAAGGCGTTTACGTAATCCAGAAAGCTATTGAAGAAGGTCGTGCTCTTGATGTTTATGTTAAAAAGGCTAAAACAAGCAACTAATAACTAACTAAAAGGAAGCTCCTGCCTCACGGTGGGAGTTTCTTTTTATCCGAAAATCAACATAATATAAAAATAAATGGAGAATTAAATTATGAATAAAATCAACGATAAATGTATCATTTCATTTTGTATTCCATGTTATAAATATGACACAGATAAACTAATTCGATGCTTGGATTCAATTTTAAATTGCGGAATGAGTACATCTAACTACGAAGTCATAGTAGTTGACGATGGAGACACTGAAGAAATTAAAAAGTCGTTAGTTGATACTTTAACAAAATATAAAGATAAAACTGGAATGAATCTTGGTTTAATCGTGCATTCATCAAACATGGGATTATACGAAGTACGAAAAACTGCTGTACATGATGCAGTTGGTGAATATATTTGTCATGTAGACTATGACGATTATCTTGAACCAGGGTGCTTCAAAGATATCAAACGCTTTTATTCTAGAAACGGTACAAAATGGGATATTATTCAATACAGATATAATACGATAACAACTAAGAAAACCTCTCCTATACCTGAGAGGCATATCCTTTCTCCCAACAAATATAAATCAGAAAAAAGCCTTTTGAATTTTTACACTGTCGAAGGTAAAATTCCACAATACATATGGGGAAAGCTTATATCCAGAAATTTATATGAAAGGGTAAGAACAAAACTTCCAGATGTATATGTAAACTTTGCCGAAGACTTTTTAGCACTGACATTCCTAACAGCGTATGCTAAAACTTATATGTATCGTGATATTCTAATGTACAATTACATGCGAACTGAAGATTCGATGACATCGCATGAAAATAAAATAGGAATCAGCAAATGGAGAAACCTTCTAACTGTTGGTAATGTTATAGCTATAACTGACCCAAAATATTTCACAGATGAAAAAGTTAAGAAATTTATAACAAACAAACATTATCGCTATATAACTGAACTGTTCTCAATTTTAACATTGGACAACATATTCGTTGACGAAGAAACAAAGAAACAAGCTGTCAATGAATTCATAGGAGTATTTGGCGAAGGCGTGTTCGACCGATTAAACGAATCATTCAAGGCTGCTAAAAAGAAGTCACATAAATAAATAAATCTCCTCCTGTAATGGGAGGAGATTGTTTTTAATAAAAAAAATAAAGCAGAGGACGAATCCTCCACTTTATTTTATAATATTATTTACATCTTAGACAATGCTTTGATACAGTTTTCTTTTGTATCAAATACTGCTAAGAATTTTGCCTGATGTACGAATGTACATCCAGACATCTGTTCAGATGTAAATGATATTGGCCAGCGTTCTGAATCCAATGAGCTAATGCTCCATTTGCCATTATCGGCAGGATAAGCAATATAATGAATCTCGCAATTTCTACCAACAAATAGAGTTGGAGCAAAATGCTTTGGAAGCACTATATTACATGCACATTCAGATGCATTGATGATTTTTGTAAGTTCATCGTATTCTTTGCATTGACGAGCATATTTTTCCAAAGAATTATGAATCATTGATTTAACAATTTCTGCGGCATCGATAAAACGTTGATATTGCAAATCATCGTCATAAATATCTTCGGAATTGAAACTGCTAATCATTTCTGAAAGTGGATTTGGATATTTCTTTGGACCAAAGTTATCAGTATTATCAATAGGCTGACAAATGTTTGAATCAAACATCTTTGCTGCCCATTCAACTGCTTCTTCCGAAGGAACATAGTCTTTTTTCTCGCAAACAAGCTTGATTAAATCAACGCCTATTTGTTTCCAAATAAGACCAGTAGCAGCGTATTTAACACCGTTTGGACGGAGTTTAGCATCTTTCTGATGATGGTCGAATTCACCATTTCCAACATCTGCAACGATTCCAATTGCTTCAAATTGCTCTAAAAACTTTGGGTCCCTCGTACGATGGATGTCAAAATTATCAAATAAATACTCTTCACCAAATTTGTACGATAAATACTGATTTACAAGAGCAGCAACAGTTACATCATCCAGATGAAATGCTCCGTTATGGACACAAAGTCCATAAACAATCTTCTTTTCAAACTCTTCTTTCTTCATTATTTTCCCTCCTGCTGTTCGTCGCCACCAGTCAAGTCAAGCTCACCGAAATCAGGAAGACCTTTCTTAGACTGATCATAACCCTGGTTCATTGGAAGCATCGGCATTCGTCCATCAAACGAATATTGATTTGAAATGAATTTAGTTGTTTCAAGCTGGTTGTCTGACATACGAATATTCACTTCAGCTCGTCTATTAATATCATTCTTCAAATAATCGTAACGTTCTTTTTCGATGTTTTCGATCATTCTTGTACATGCTTCCTGGTTTTCACCTTCTGAAAAGATTATCTCTGTGATTACATTGATATCTTTCTCGTCTCTAATTATTTTCATAGTAAAAATTCCTCCTTCTTATGAAAATATTATTTGTTTTATATCAGTATTATATTAACTACTTATCCATCAAAGACAAATAAAAAATAACCGAGCATCTAGCCCGGTTAATTAAATTAATTTTCCAAGTTCAGCAAATCTATCGTATTATAATGCAACATTGGTTTCGTAGTTGCGGACTGTGGTTGTACAACTTCTTCACATCGCTCTTGCTTTCTAAGTTCTTCTTCAAGAAGTTCCTTAAAACTAATAGAGCTTTCGCTCTGTTTTCGTTTTCTCTTATCCTGTTTAAAAACTGGATAGCTATAGATGGACATGTGGATTTTCTCAACAGGTTGAACTGGTTGTATTCTATTCGAATATTCGCTCATATTCTTTCCTCCCAAAATAATATTAAATACTTATTAAATACATTGAAAAAAAATAACCAGCACCGAAGTGCCAGTTATTTATGAGTAGCGTTACAACTGATTACAATCCGTATTCTGACAAGAATTTTCTTGTAAGCAGGATTTCATCAATATTGACGCCTTTGAAGTTTTGGCCAATAAAAGCCTTGTCCTTAAATCGGTCGTTGAACACATCGTGGAAACAAGCACTAGCGACAAGTGGATACTTATCGTCTTTTGTATCATTATAAACATTTCTATTTACAACGATACAGACGTCGTACTTCTTTCCTTGACCAATGAAATCATTATACCAGTCAAACGATACGCCTTCTGGCATATTGTCTGCTCCCCATTTCTTAAGGAGATTGATGAGAATATCAAAGCGTTCTTTGTATTCATCCTCGTTAAATGTTCTTCTGTCTAAAGCTTCTAAGATAGTCATAATTGCTATTCCTCCAATATTATATTAACTATTTCACACTCATCATTGAATAAAAAAAAAATAACCCGGTCACTTAAGACCGAGTTATATTATAAACGTTTATTTGTTTTCCACAGACTGGATTATTTCACGCCAAGCTCTGTTATCTTTATCGTTTATGCCAAGACCGAATTCTTTAACAATACCTTCCAGTTCAGCAAGTGCTCGTTCTGGAGATACAGCCATAGCAGGATTCTCGTCTTCCATAACATATTCGATTTCGAAATAATACAGATTACAAACGTTATCAAAATCAACGTTTATTGCCCAATTATTAGTTGCCTTGAAGCTCAAGCAGCGTTTAATCTTGTCAAAGTATCTGTCACCGAGAGCATCAAGACACTTCATTATAACGGCACCCTGCTCTTTAGACACTTCTTCTTCATACTCATCGTTTGTTTCACCGTGTTCAGTAGTGACACGATTTTTGTATGTAACGAAGACGTGTTTTTCAGCATCTGGGTCATCCCACTTATCAACTTCTTCAGCAGCAAACATTTTTTCTGTAGGATAGAAGAACCAATCTGCAACATTGCACTCTCTGTCTTTAGAAAAGTATTTGATTATTCTATCCGATACAATAGTGGTGGAACGCATGCGGACAACTTTACCTGGAACTTTATCGCCTTGTAACTGAGTGGAAATTGGAGAACGCCAATATCTATCAGTCTTGATTTTAGCCTGGTAAGTGTAATTGTCAAAAATCTTTTGAATCACATGTTCGGCTTCTTCTCGACTCATTTTGATTTTGAATTCAATTTCTTTACCCATTTTGCTGCTCCTTATCTTTTGTTCCATATAAATCAACAAATGCATCAGCTACTTTATCAAGTCTTTTCCACATTTCGATAATCTCGTCTTCTCCTTTTGCAGGAAAAGCAAGGTCATCAATGTAGCAGTCTGCAATTATCTTACGACTAACGATTCCATCATCTTTGTATTCTTTGATGTTATCATTAATTGCATCGAATTTGAGACCGTTCTTCTCAATAAAGTCAATCATTTCTTTGTAGCAATTTGTATTCTTGTCTTTTTCATCTCTACTAGACCATAGAATGAATTTAAAAGCGTTTCGACCCACAGACATGAATTTCTTTAAAGTTTCTACTGCTCCTGGTATAGGATGTTCCGCTTTAGGAAAATCACCACGTTCAATAATTGTTCCGTCGAAATCGACAGCAATTACTGTAAAAGGATAATCCTGCATTTTTATTCCTCCGCTCCAGCTGTTGTTAAATATCTACTTTTACAACAGTTGAAATATTCTATAAGTATTTTAATCGATTTGTTAACTTCTTCTTCACCGTGAGCACGATCGATGCCTTCAAAACCAAGATGTTCAACAACGGCTTTAACGGTATTGATCGCAAGTTCTCCTTGCATGATAGCTTGGGATCGTCCACGAGTTTGTAAACTTACTCCAAACACATCCTTAGGTGAAAATGGAGACGATGTGCATATAGTATGTATTTGCCAAAACTCATTTGTTATAGGAATCGAATGTTTCTTATAATAGTCTAAGAGACCATTCATAGCTATTTCAAGTCGTTTATGCCCTTCTATAGTCTCGACATCAACATTTAAATATTCTTCTATAGAAGAATAATCTTTGAATGGTTCAGATTCAGACATGTCAGTCCATGCACCGATTCTAATACTTCCCGATGCAATTGGATTGAGCTGATTATTAACATTGATCGCATGATTAAAGATATTATATGCTGTCATTTCTAACATCCTCTTTATTTTTATTTTTTAGACTTAACAGGGTATTAGAAACCCTATTATAGCACCGATTATTATGCCAAGTACAAATTCCATATTTTTTAATCTCCTTCATTTTTATTTTCTTTCTCTTTTTTCTTAAGAATAAATTTACAGCGTGCCAGTAACGGTAACATATCCTTCATTTGTTGTGCGATACATGCAATATCACAGTCTGTCCAAGACGCAACATAATCCACCATATAATCTAACAGATCATATAGTTTTTTAATATCAGGAAGTTCACCATCATTTTCCACACTATTTATATAAAGATGCGATGTCAACCATTTTGGCGGCGCACACGGATCTTTTTCTTGACTACTTTTACGTAGTAATTCACGTGATGAATTAAGGAGCTTTGTTTGACCTGGCCACTTTGAACCAAGATAACCACAATGTCCACGTCCTTGCTGTTCAACCGTTTTAGTGCCGATAATTTCAATGCATTCGAAATGACGTTGTATATCACCGACAAGATGTATTTCATTTGGCATATGCTTGGACATAGTCTGTTCAATGACAGGCGATGATAATACTGCATCTTTGTTGTCTCCAAATTTATCATAGAATAAACCGACCATACTATTTCGTAGCGCACCAATAAGCATAGTGTATTTATCGTCTGATGCTTGCTTATCGTGAAATTCGTTTATCCAAAATTCATTATTCAGTGCCCAACCCACTTCAGGACTAAAGATAGCGAATCTGTTGCGTTCAATATGATTAGTTGGTGATACCGTGGATAGAATGTACGAAGATACAACATTATCCACAACGTGATCGTTTGATAAATTTATAACAAGATCATCTTTTACATTGTAAAGTATAAACCCCTGTTGTAGTTTATTTGTTTCAAACCGTTTTTGAGAACAGTAAGGTGAGTTTTCTACAGTACACACGATACATTTATCGTAGTTGCACCATATTTTGTCATCGGTTTTAGCGTATTTGCTGAATACTGTATGTACACGTGAAAATTCTATTTTATCAGGAACAGTATCGATACATTTTACGGTTTCATCTATCGATTCTGAATCAGTGTGCTGTGGCGACACGCTGCATTCCTCCATCTTATCTAAATTAATCCAAAAATCACAATTTGTTGGTTGTATTTTAAATGGCGTATAGTCGCTACGCAATTCACACACTTTGGCTGTGCATAGAAGTGTTTTAAAATACTGCTGATATTTTTTCTTGGTCATCTTTAGACCAGTAAAATTGTATATTATATAAATCATTTTTCTCCTCCCATTTATGCACCGAGAACCGATACTTTACCTGAACCAACTGGAATCTCAATACTGTTAACAACGTCACGTAAACCTTTCACCAACACACATATTGCTGCCTCGGTATATTCTTCACCACCAAGTTCAGATTCCAATTCTTTTAAACTGGTTTCAAAAGTTTCAGTGTGTTGTGTCTTGAGATGTGTCAATTCAAGTTTTGGTATTACTACCAAATCTTTATATGATTTCCAAGAGTGCAATTTATTGATATCGATAGCTCGACAATCGTATCTTCCGCCAGCAGTTGCAACGTAGTTTATAACAGAATCATCGTCATCACAACTAAAATCAACGACTGTGTCACATCCTTCACTAAGTCTTTGTCCAGCAAATCTGAAGTAATAATCCTGTAAATCGTTTGCATCGTACAACAAAAGGCTTATATCACATCACTATCAACTTTCACAACATGTGTCAATTCATTTATGAATTTTTCAAGAGTATATTCTTCCTTATCTTTTTCCATTTATAATTTCTCCTATTTTTATTTTACAATATTTTGTATTTGGGTTTTACTAAACTTTGAAATATCGATGACAAATTCACCCCACATTCTTTTCATCGTATGATGAGCGGTTGGGTGCAAATACTCTATTATCATCACGACAGCGTCTCCACCCGATATATCAAGCGGAACATCATCAAGCGATTCGTATCGATGCACGCCGTCTATTCCAGGATATATAAACACGATCTTCTCATTGTCAGACAATGAAGTTTTAATTGCATTATACAATTCCGGCGTTAGTTCCATCTTTATTTTCTCCTCTTTTCTTTAAACGAACAACAAACTTCTTCTTTGGTTTCTTTGTTGGTATAGTGTCTACAAATCCAGCAGGACACGTTTTCTTTAAATACGCATATGCCAAGTACTCGTCTCGACTATACCAAAGAGTTTCGGCAGGATAAGAAAGTTTCCATTCTCTATCTGCTTTATCATAATACACAAAGATTTTCTTATCTTTAAGGTCTGCAACTGCTTTGTCTAAAAGAGTTTGTGAATATCGTTTGTAACTGTAATGCTTCATAACAGCATCTTTTACATCAATCTGTACCTTAAAACAAGAACCGTCATTTCGGTAAACACAAACAACAAGATAAATACTTCTCTGGTATTTTTCATACACTTTGATAGCACCATATCCATTATAATGACCTACACCAGGTATTCTTTCAAACGGATGTCCACCTTTAATACCTTGTACATAATATCCATCGGATGTACAAGTTTCAACTGCTACAATTCTTCCTTTAGAGCGAATGCGTTTTGAGGCCCTATTTCTAACATGATTTTTATCCATTGCTTCTCCCATTTATTTTTTATTGTATTTGTATTTATTTTCCAACCGCTCTTTTGTTAACACGCATTTACGTTTAGCTGCACTTGTTATCAAGTGATGTGTTATTTCCACATTAAATGAGCCGCATTCTCCACAATAAATACGTTTGTTATCACAATCTCTGTGCTGGAAAACCCATCGATTACAGTCCTTACAGAAACAAGATGTCATATCATAAGGCATCACAACCGATGCATCGATACGTTGCTGGGACTTCCCACAATTTAAGAATCTTGTGGAGCGATTCCAACGGCGCTGTCGATGCTTTTCTTCACGAGTAGGATATAGCTTCTTTTTAACCTTAAAATGCAATTCGAAACCGCCATCAGAGTTTTCAACAAATTCTGCATTCGACATTTTCTTTAATCGCATTTTAAAATTATGCTTATTCAGAAACGAAGTATAGTCTTTCCAATCCATCTATATTGTCTCCGCATTTTGCATTGGAAATATCAAACCATCCGATTTGATTTTACCGGATTTTAAGTAGTCTTCGTACATAAAATACGTTGATATTAGTCCCGGTCGTATAATCCAGTTTATATTTTTTTCTTTCATGTAAGATTCCACCGCTGTATGTACAAGTGAGTAAAAATATTTCGTTAACACAAAGTTCCACTGTCTGTCGCCATGTTTCAACGTAGCGCCATCTTTTTCAAAATCAAAATTAATTGGATTAAATACGTCCGACGGTTTAGACACATTGTGCACTACACAGTATCTTGCTATCACATAAGCGGCTTCCCAGCTACACCGATAGTCGTAACTCTGTTTGACAGACAGCGTAACGTCTACAGGCAAATCGACACGTGAGTATAATAAAGCAAGTGCTGTAAGATCACGTTTACTCTTAGAGAGCAACCAGCTGGCTTTATTGATTGTTCCACTTGGGTTGCGATGTTTCACACGCATATCAGATTTTGTTGACATTAAATTTACACTCATTTTTATTCTCCTAATAAAAATCTTAATGTAGGGTATACTGTTTCGATATTCTGACGTAGAATATCCAGATGTTTTTCAGATACTTCTGTAAATCTAGGAAGTACTTCATTTCTTCCAGACGGGAACAAAACGTCGTGGTCTTCAAAGAAATCGTTGATTTCTCTAGCCCAAACACGTCCAGTTTCAAGATTTTGGTAGATTACGTATTTTAAGTTCGAGTCGTCACACGAGCTGGCTACATCCATAATAACGTAACAAAAATGTGATAATGGAAGCAGGTCTTTTTGCAATAAATTCAATACTTCTTTGAAATGCACAACGAGTATAACAGACTTTGGTTCAAGCGATGTTCCGTCAAACTTTTTAATTAAATCTTCTTTTGAGATATTCATTTTTTATTCCTCCCAATCACAACAAAAGTTCATGTTGAACGCATTTTCGTACAACCATGTTTCTGACAAAATCTTTTTATTAGAATCAATATATGTGCGGCAATGTCGTTCTGATACAACTCGATAAACTCAAGACTCGTATTAGTGTATTTAGCAGCTTCTTCAAAATCAATTATATAGATGCCTGACATTGTGTTAGCATAACCGATTTTAACCAATTTTTTGGCTATAGATTTTATTTTCAAATCAATCATAAAACGCTTTATTCGCTTCACAATACGTTTGAAAATATTATCTTTTTTGAAATACATTTTTGTCATGTATCTGAAACTGGCTGCGCACGGTCTAGCAAATACGCCAGATGAAGGCAATAATGTGTCGACACTGTGAAGTCTTAAATCATCAGCGTCTACATTGTGTTCTTTATTTCCCATTTTGTTTTTCCTCACCTAATTCAACGTACATTATAGGTTTCGCTTCATCAACGGATTTCTTGAAAGCTTCATACAGCTCCATTCTTTCATCGATAACCTCAGGTAGTTTAAAATCTTTAATAGGTTCCAGCAATACATCGTTGGCTAAGTCATTGCACGATTTTGTAAAGTCATTCAACGTTTTCTTCGCATGTTTGTGTTTCAAACTAAATTTGGTGACCCACAGCAATTCAACTTTAAAGCGTAACCAATAAAGACGACGTCTTATTTTAAGTTTAAACAAATAGAATTTGCCCGCATCCTCGTGTGCGGATGACGAAATAAAATCAGGGACTATCATACAGATAGTCCCTTTTCCTTTTTCGTTTAAACTTGTTGTTAAAATTTTTCTAGCCATATAAACCTCCATTTATATTAAGAAGATAATATATGACTGTGAAACCTATTTAACGCTATTTAAGCCTTGACGTACCAATTCCTGAAGAAGGACAGTCTTTGCAACACAAAGTTGGGATTCAAGCTTAGACATTGCAATTATTATTTCTGAAAGGTCGTCGTAAGGAAGCTCTTTTTTATTAGGATTATCGATAAACTGCTCCTTCAAAGTATTATCTGTTGAACAAAGCTTATCATGTAACTCATTTAGTATATTTTTAATCTCATCATATGATTTAGATTTTTTAATCATTCTCCAACTTTCCTCTTTTAAATTCATTATCTATATCGAGAAAATGAATTGTATAATTTTCATTATGGTTAATGAAAAGCAATGATAATAAATCGTCAAGGTTAGTATGTGAAGGCATGTCTGGTAATGCACTACCAATTACAGCTATTTTTACATTAACATGCACGGCATTGTTTTCAACGTAGAATCGAAGCCTAATGGTTGGCGGTCTACGATAGAAAAGCCATTCGTTTTCTTCTCTATCGTAAAACAATACTCCACTGAAGTTATCCACTGTATGCTGCTGCACATTTATATTTTGATTGGATTCGGCAAAAGAAACTTTACACACCGATTCATTTTTTATATCTGAAAAAGCAAGTCTTTTTGCTATGAGCTCCGACAAATGATAAAAATCGCCTTCCCAACCAACTCCGCCAAAATCAGTTTGAACAAAATGTGATTTCAATAAAAAGATTTTATATTTTTATCGTTATCATAATCTTGTATATCTAACAACAAACTGTATGGTGGCAATTCCATGTATGCATCGTCTAATGTAAATATAAATATTACAAGTCCCACAAACGCTGCAACCAATATCGCAACAAGAGTGATTGCTCCCATCATGTCGTCCAGCGTAGGTTCAGAACCGCCATTGCCGCCATTGAGCCACATTGCTATAGCAATAAATAAATTCTTTATATCCATTACACTTCTCCTTTAACCCAGAAGTTATACATACGTTGAATCGCATTTGCTTGAGCTTCAAATCGTTCTTGTTCTTCTATTATTTCTTCAAGACGTTTTCCAGTTGCTGCTTGAACAAGCCCTTTATGATTACGTATGTCGAAAAGGTCAAACTTGGCATCACAAAATGGCACTAAAGGCGTGTCAACCAAAGGCGGAGTGTTTTCAACCTTGATAGTCCATTTAGTCGGATGTTTGATAACAAGTGTTACGTCATTAACTTTAATTTCAATCCGCCGTGGTTTTCGAGGACATTTTCGTTTCTTTAACATATGCTCTCCTTATGTGTTCTGGAATAGGTTGCTGATACGGGTCGGTATTCATCATAGCTCGACCCAACTTCGCAACCTCAGACGCATTGACTATTTTAGCAGCCAACGCAGTCATGTCGTCGCTTGTTTTCATCGATGCTTCCCTCCTTATTCAACACAAAACAATTTATCGTCTGGACCAATATTAGCAAGTTCTTCGTTAGACAAGTTGTCAATACAATCATCGATAGCTTTTCTACGAATTCTATCAAACTGTATAAATTGTCTATATACAGTGTCCACCGGCCAAATTATTGGGTCTTCACATTTTTCACCATCACACCATTCAATTACTTTAACGTAAAATAATCTTTCTAAGAAATGTGTAGCTCCAAGCTTAAAGTCATTGGCATGAACTCTTTTTACATCGTCAATATCACCAAGCTCAAGAGTTACAAGTGATTTGTTTTTATTTACTCTCAAGTCAATAGCTGAACCTATATCCAAGCCATGTGAAATATCATATTCAAAATTATACGAATTACTAACCACGAAACGACCTTTGATACGATATGAGAAATGCTTATCAAGTTCCGTAGAGTCCACTTTCTCTATATTTGAGATTAAGAATCCACGATAATAACCAGTATTAGCATTCCCAAGTATTATTGTATTTGGATCAAAGAACGCATTCTCTTTATATATACACAGCATATCATCGAACTTGATATCCGACAATTCACAAACATTTACATTTTGTATAGGTTTACCGAGCATGTTTGCTGCAGCTAATGCGTATAAATTAAACGGGTTCGGAGCTTCAGGTTGTTTTATATAAGCAGCTGACAGAATATATCCAGAATTGTCAATAATGAAGAACTTTCCGAAATATCGTTTCAGCTCATCATTCACATCTTTATATTTGAACTCAATACCATCACAACAACAAGTCATTACCGGCATTGTGCAAGGTATCCCATCCTCTTCATTAACAAAACCTTTATCACCAACCACTTTACGAAGTGAATTCAGTTTTAATTCTGTAATAGCCATTATTCGATAATCCAACGATAAATAGTTCATCGAATCGATGAATTCACTAATTTCATGGATTTTTTCTTGGTCTAATTTGCCGGCTAACCAGTTGAGCGGCTCCATTGAATTTCTATCAGATTTGTTTTTGAGTTCCATTACAGAATTTACTTTGAATACACGAATTTCGTTGCTGGACAATTCTGACGGACCCACGTTGCCATCAGTAGTAAAGGTTATGACTTTCTTTAGAACGAGTACCTCGTCGACAACTATCGACGCGTCGTTGCTGCCATCATCGATATCGTAATAGAAACGTTTATATCCAGGTGCCATTTTATTTTATCTCCTCTTCAATTCGTTATCAGGTTTATGCCACATTGCTATAGCGATGATAATATTGTTTATATAATTCATCGTTTGATCTCCACAACTACTTTTTTACACATTAACGGTTTTTGGACGATACCTCCATTCTCATAATAATACCAATTCTTGATGCTTTCAAATGGAACTTCATAAAAATATAAAATATATGAATTATTAAATATTATTACGCATTCATCCGTTTTAACTATAATACCATCGCAAATATTAAACCCAAAAACAATATTATCATTTTTATCAACGATTCTTTTTAGTTTGTATTGAGTTCTTCCAAATAAAGTAACGTCATTGTATTCTATCGACAAATTACCTATTTTATTTTCACAAATGCTTTCAGAAAAACACAAGTGTGTAGATATTAATGATATTATCAAAATTAATAATATTGTTTTAAAGTTTCTAATCATTTTTTATCTCCTCTTTAGTTCATTGTCGGGATTATGCCACATTATATATCCAAGGTATTCGTCCATTCCTTCTTTATACATATTTGGTTTAACTTCTTTTGTATAGAAATTGAATCCAAGATTATTATAAAAGAAAGGACGGGCTTCGTCGGATATAGTTATTGGCAATTTATAAGTTTCCAATTCCTCGGATGCTATTCTAAGAAAATCAGAACCTATATGACGAAATCTGTTATTCGGATTTACGAAAAGTGTACACACTTTCTTTTCAAGACCATCATCTTTTAAAATTAATGCTCCTGAAAATTCGGAATCATGTGTAGCTAGAAATATTTTCCTAGTCTCAGAATTCAGTTTTGGTACGATTTTTTCATCATACCATTTACCGAATTCCGGGTAGCATTTTCGTAATCCGATCAATGACTTTCTAACCAATCTGATATCCGATGAATCGTCTGGTCTTAATCGAATTATATTTGCCATATTTAAACCTATTTATTTTCAGCAGTTTCAATAAGATACTGTAAGCTTTCATCATGCTTGATGTAATCATCTACCAAATAGTGCTTGATTCTTAGTCCACTATTATTTGTTCCCTCGTAAAGAGGATTCAAAGTGACTACTTCTTTGATACCAGCATTTATAATCATACGCTCACAGAGTGAACAAGGTACAGGGTCCTTCTTTTCGCAATTGTGTTCAACGTCCCATCCGTAAAGATATAAAACTGCACCAATCATCTTATCTCTTGAACCTGAGATGATAGCGTTCATTTCAGCGTGAACAGAACGACACATTTCATATCTTTGACCAGAAGGTATTCCTTTTTCCATACGAACACATCTTCCAATCTCATTACAATTAAAACGACCTCTAGGAGCTCCTGTATAACCTGTTGAAACAATCTCGTCATTCTTTACAATAACTGCTCCATAGTTTCGTCTCAAACAAGTTCCTCGTTCAGCAACTGCCTTCGCAATATTGAGATAATACTCATCTTTGCTAGGTCTATTGTCCTCTTTCCAGTTATCAGCTAGCACCGCTGGCTTAACTTCACAAACCATTTTCTTTTCTCCTATTACTTATTTATCTTTTAAGAACAAGTTTCGGTTTTGTCTTCATTGCTTCAGCAACCATATCCATATTATCGCCATTAAAATCGGACGACCTAGCAATACATACATCTGTAGTACCTATAGACCGTACTATCCGCTGATGCAACGCATAAATGTGTCTATAGTCATCGTGATATTTTGGTTTATATCGTATAAGGTCTTCGAGTCTTGTTATAGCAATCTGTTTATTATCGAAGCTGGACAATTCAACAATTTCTTTTAGTAAAGATGGATTTGTACGCAACCATCTTTCTTCTTTAATAGAATACTTTTCAGAAACAACACGATTGTAAAATACAAGTTCACAACATCTATTAGTTGACGAAATTGTTCCATCAGGTTTAACGTCGGGACCAAAATCACCAACATTCAATGCAACTACATCGCATCTAGGAATATGATTTGTATTCAGAAATTCAACAGCTTTAAATGTGTTTTCAAAATATTCTATCGAATAAGTCGAATATTCGTTTTTATCAATTTCTTCTTTGACGAGTTCACTAATAACTCTCTGCCTTGCTGAAGCTTCTTCAGCAGCTCTAAACATATCTTCACCCATCAGGCATCTCCTTGTAATAAGACTGTCTTTTCATCATCATCGATTTCATTTATAACGATTTTGCTATCCGAAGTTTCATGACCACATTCATAGCCTGTAAAGATGATGAGATCAACAGCATAGTCTCCATTTCCCTTAGAGATTAATTCGTTAAGCATATCCCTCAATTCTTTCACGGTTGTTTTAGAATTCTTTTCCGATGTATTTGGTGAACCATACATATTAAACTCTTTATAATAACCCATTAGCGTTCTCCATATTTTTTCATTATCTCATTTCTACATGTCTCGCTTTCGCGTCGATGTCCACCATGTCGTAAATCGTCAACACATTCTAAGAATTTAGGATACTTGTTTTGAATGTACTCCGCATCAGTGGCATTGAATTTCAGATTATAGAATGGTTTATCTGTAAATGCGACCGGATAAGTATGTTTGTCAGAACCGCCAGGTGCAGTTACAAGCCACGTTTGTCTCCAACCGATGCGATTATCAGGAGTATCACTATACTGATAAGTATTTACTTCTAGCCAATTGAAATCTTTATCCCATTCTGCCCAAAGTTTATAGAACCAATCTGCAAACTCTCTTAAAGTCTTGCATTTTATACCACGCGATAACGCTTCATCAACAGTCATCATACTTCCGGCTAAACGAGTTTTAACAACTCGTTCATGCTTATAAATTATATCCAGAATCATACTGTGCACTTTACGATATACAGATTTTATATCAGATACCCAATGCTCAAAAAATAGAATTATTTTAGGAGTCTCTGTTTCATGACGTATAATTTCAAATATCGCATCGCTTTGTTGATGAGCGATATATGATGATACCATATTCAGGTGACAATCTGCATACGATTTTATTGGAGTTTGATTTTCGTTGCATTCTTCACTCATTTTAAATCGTCCTCCATTAATTCTGCCAAATGCAGTTTTTCTTTTAATTCCTTATCCATATTCTTAACATCTATTGCAATATCAGGATAACACTTTGTCAGCCATTCCACGGCATCAACTGATATCCATCCTTCCATCATTTTATTACGCTCTTCTCTATCATCAGGAAGTGCAAAAATGATGAACCTACCTTTTCCACCCCACATAGTTTTTCGTAAAGCATGAGATATGTCAGATATGGCCACTTCTGAAGACGGATAAGTATACATCAAGTGTATCAACAATGTATTTTTAAACAATAGATATTTATCACCTTTACGAATAGTGCTGTCTCCACATTTCATGCCGCCAGCATAAAAATCTATAATATACTCAACTTCATTTCTTATATCGTCGTCACATTCATATTGAACGTATAATACCATGATAAACCTCCATTTTATTCCCCTAATTCGTTGGTACCGATAGCAGTAGCTTCTCCAGAACAACCGCCACCACACACTCCAACACAAGCAAAATGACAACTGCTATTACATACTGTAGAGCATTTTCCACCACAAGTATGATTACAATTATCTTTACAGACTGTATGACAACCTGTACATTGCACTTGTTCTGCAGGAGGATATTGTTTAACGTAATCCTGTACATCTCGTAACGTAATTCTTGTATCCAAATATCTTCTTGTAACTAGTGATGGCAATTTATCAAATACTATACGTAATTTTCCAAACTTAAAAGGTTCACGTTTAGCTGTAATTACCAGGTCAACTGTTTCGGTTATTTTATTTTCATTATTTTTTTGGAGCTGTTTTTCAGCATTTTCCCAGCTATCTAAAACAGATTTTATATTCGCCACTTCTTTATTGTGTGTTATCCGTCTAACCAATAAAACGATAATGTTGATTATCGATACAGCAGCTGCTATTACAAACGCGCACCATAAAAGTAAAACCACTTCTTCTATCATATAAACTCCTATACAACAAAAATATATTGCTATAAATAGTGTTAAAAGAGGAATGAAAAAGAAAAGCTAAACAAAATAAAGATGGGTACCATTGTGGTACCCATCTTCGTTATTTATTTTTGTCAATCCCAACTACAGATTATTCATCACTTGCATGAATTGTAATTGTGTCAGTATTTTCAGGGAAGACAATAGCACTTGATGCGTTGTTAGAAGAGCACATCTGACCGTAAAGGTTATCGCTGTTACCTGTGAGAGTAATGCGAGACTGTACTGTAGTCAAGTTTGTCTTGATACAGTCACGGCAGCTTACGATGAGACCAGTTCTCTTGCTGTATTCTGTTGAGATACCAGAATAAACGCGGAACGAGTATGGAAGGTAAACGTTTGTTGGCTGCTGTACATCAAGAGATTTGAGAACAGCGCGCATAGGAATACGATTTCCATTCTTGTCCTGGAAGTGGCGTTTGTAGTGTGAACCGATAATGCGAACACGACGATCCAAACTATCCATAAAGCCGGCACGATCTTTGATCTGGAAGCCGTACTTTGCAGTTCCTCCACCGATACCATCATTTCCATTGCCAAGAGCAGTGTACTGTACGTCTGGGATACGGCTTACATCGAAGTCAGATCCGAGGATGTACCACTGACGTGGTGTGTCATCTTCGAAGTATGTCTTCATTTCAGCGTTTGCAAGGTGGAAGATGATAGCGTCTTTAAGACCTGTCTTCATCCATGAGAATGGATCTCCACCACCAGCCATACGTGCTGTGAGAGGGAATGTTAATGAACCAGCGAAACCGCCGAGCTTGTTGTAAAGCACAGCGTTTTCTGCACCCTTCTGGTATGCAACGTCGAGAGCCTTTTCCATTGTTACATCACGTGCGTTTGCAAGAGCTGAAGTTACCTTGTCAGTAAAATAAGCTACTGCAGAAACACCCTGTCCGCCAGCATTGAAGTCGTCTGACATTTCAGGTGTGATTGGAACCTGTCCATATGGATGGTTATCAACAGAGAAGTCCTCTGTGATATTGTAGTTACCAGAGCGGATTGAACCAAGTTCGTTAGCTACGTTTGTAGCGCGAACGTCAAGCTGCAAGTGTGTTACAGGACCGTCAACCATGAAGTGGTAGTCACCAGAGTCGAGGTCGATAGAACCCATGAGGCTACATGCTACAGATTTAGCATCGCCGGCAGCGTTTTCGTAGTTAATTGAGAATTCTTCAGAGAATACTTTCTTCTGAGATTCGCCTGTAGAAGTCTTGCGTTCAAAGTAAACGCTGAGCATTCCTGAAGCTGTATCTTCAGATGGAGCATCGCCGCCTTCGCCTGTAATAGTATACTTGATACCAGTAACCTTAGGGTTCTTTTCAAGAGTATACTTTGTAGCAGCGTATTCGCCGTTGTCGTCAAAGATGTTTCCTTTAACTACATTGCCTGTAAGGGCAAGCCATGTGTCTGTACCGTTTGTGCTCTGTCCAGAAACCTGAACGATGTAAGGCTTAGAAGCCTGTACTTTTGGAGCGAGAAGTGGGAGATCATAGAGTTCTCCGAGGTCACCATCGCGGTCAGCCTGTGGGCGGAAGTATTTCTTCTTGTCATTGCCTTTCATGATATAATCGATGTTATATGTGAAAGACATGTTTGGTTCATCACTATTGATTGTGTGGAAAAGATCGAGACATTTTGCACGTGCTGTGTAACCTACGATAAGCCAAGAGTTCATGCGAGCTAAGGCATTGTAGTTAGCGTTGTTTGCCATTGCGTCTGTTGCTTCGAGAGAGCGTGGTACGCGATTTGGGTTAAGAACATCGCCACAAGAGTGAGCGATTACTGATTCAACAGCCTGACGTGCATCAGGATTGTCATCAACGAGGTCTGCTACGAGACCACAATATTTCTTCATGGCACCTTCGTTGCCAAGAATTGCTGAGAAGCCACTTTCAGAAGTAATATCAGCACGGCCATTTGCCTGGAAGTAATTTTTTACTTCGTCGAGTTTCGCATGCCATGGCTGAGCCTGAAGGGCAGTTTTATCTTCATACTGTTTAGTAACTGTTACCTGCATAACGTTATTCCTCCAAAAAGTAAATAAAAAATTTACTCTTTTCTAAGACTCCATTTTAAGTTGTTTACAAAGTGCGTTGGAAAGTTTATTGTATATTTTTACGCAAGTTCTGTACTTCACCATAGTACTTTCTTTAGGCAAAACGTATACAGTTTCTTTCGCCTTGTCGATATTATCAAGTAACGCATTGAACTGGTCGATAACCACACTATCAACAGCTGCATTCGCATGAATCTTATCGAGGGAATCTTCAACTGTGCTTCGTAGCGAATCAAACATATCGTCTAAAGCCAGCTTACCGTTCTGAGCTTTAAATGGTGATTCATTTGGTTCGAGTTTCATTTCTGTATTACCGGAATCTCCAGAAGATACGTCACCATCGCTTCCTCCAAAATCCGATGACCCAGAATCGTCACCGCCACCAAAATCATCTCCACCGCCGCCCATACTGTCTCCTAAACCGGAATTGTCAGTAAAACTAGTGTTAGAGTCTATATTTGTACTAAATTCATTATTTTGTTCGTTGGTTTCGCCACTATTTTCCGGTTGAGAATCAGAAGATAAATCACCTCCAGGTGGAGCTTTATCCATCTGGTCGGTGATAGCTTCTGAAGATTTTTCAGGATAAAGTGACAAAGATTCCAATGAAGTCAAAAGCTCATTAGAAAAAATCGCCATATACTTTTCTCCTAATTAAAACAAATCTGTATTTTCTACTTTCTCAACTGGCTGATAAATTTTATCAGTAGTGATTGAACCAAGTTTGTATGTATCCATCGCAGCTTCGGCGCGATTGAAATCGAAATAATTCGCAACGTTGTTTACCTGGAAAATGTGCTGAATAGTATCAAGCAATACACAGTAAACTGTGAGCATGTACACCATTGGTGATTCCTGGATATACTCTCTAATAAGAGGCATAGCGTAAACAACTTTATCAATTACCTTAAGACCTGTATAAGATTCGCCTTTAAGGTTTGCCAAAGAGCGGATAACTGGCTTTGGAATTTCTACAACAGAACATTTCTCAACAAGCTTTTCAAGTGCTAAATCGGAACTTTCAGAGAGCACAGAATAAACAATACTTCTACAACCACGTGTAGCACATTCTCTTACAAAGATTTCTGAATCCAGAGATAAGAAAAGATTCTCTGTGATGAATTTTGCATCACCATACTTTTCAGGAGAAGCAAACATCTTTGTTTTGAAATAGTCACGATAAATTGCTTCGTCGGACTTGTTGATATTCTCTGTTAAACCAAAACGTACGTATTCCATATATGTGGCAAGAATACTATTTGTTTCGCATTTAAGAAGTTCAAGTTTGTTCATTGCCCCTTCAGGGCAATAAGCCGGGCGCAAAGACTGCTTAAACATTTTTCCACTCTTGAACCAGAGATTGTAAAGAGATACCAATATAACGTCAATGATATCGATTGCTGAATGAACTTTGCTATCGATAATCTTATTAGAAGAAATAGAGTTCTTCTTTTCGATTTTACGGAAAGTAGCTCCAAGCAAAGTCAAAACAAGAATTGTACGAGTATCGATAACTGAAATCTTATTATTATCAAGATTGTTCAAGATAGCGGCAACGTAATTGAAGCCTTTTTCGATATCTTCGTCTTTTACACCATCAACAATGGTCTTTACATAAGACTTCATCTGAGGCTCATAGAAATCCAAAATCTTTTCCGGGTTTTCTTCAAATACATCAAACTTGAAGAATTTTGCAAAATTTGTTCCCCAATCCCAAATATCTGCGGATTCGTTAACAGGGAGAACTCCTGTGAAAGCATTTACTTCATTGAGAACGTTGTATTTGCGAATTACAGCAATTACAGAAGCTTCATCTTCAAGTGCTTTCTGCTGTGTTTCAGTAGAAATACTCTGGAACACAAGCCCACAGAATTTACTGAGAATTTCAATAAGAGGGTCATTTTTCTTTACACCAGAAACATTTGCATACAGTCTATCAAGAGCTGTGAATACAAATGCAATCTTAAGAAGATTGATGCGTGTAACTGTATCATCTGATTCTTCAAGAATCTTTCCGAATATAGTTTTAACTGCATTGAGATTTGGATTCTTAAGATAAGAAATTGTATCAATTTCATCATCAGGAAGTGCAAGCAAAGAACCAAGAGTTACAAACAGTGTACCAATGTACATTGCAAGAATGATATCCTTGCCTTCCATATCAGGAGCATCTTTGAAGTCTCCAGATTCATCCATCTTTCCGATGAGATATTTTGATAAACCGCTGAAGTCGAAATTGAAATCACCTTCAGCACCAACTTCTTTTTCAAAAGCGTTTACAACAACTTCGATGTTGTCTGAAAGGTGTAAGAAATTTGAATAATAAGTGTCGATTTCATCCAAACGATGTTCTGCATCTACAAACCAGTTTACACGGCTAGCAGTAATAGCAGTGAGTGCAATCAAAGTTCTTCCATATTCATAGAAGAAATGACCAAAATCAACACCGTTGAAAACAGTTACATCTTCTAAAGGAAGAGAATTTACAAACTCTGTATTAGGAGCATCGAAAAGAAGATTAAACTGATAGTCGTTGTTAACCATTTTAACAGCATTGTTTTCAACATTGCGTAAAACTGGTCTAGCACCAATCTGTCCAAACGCAGTTCTAAGCAAGAACTTAGCTGTTTCAAGAGGTTTATTGATTCTCACATCAACCTCTTTACGTACGAAAGTAGCATGCTCTATAATCATAATATGAACTCCTTTTCAATAAATACTATTGAAAAAGTAAAATATTTTAATTTGGCTTCTATAAATAGTTGCCTATAATAATGTTTTTCCCAAAACATCATCATGATTAAGAATATTCTATTTTAAGAGGTGTTGACTATGGCAAATAGTACATCCATATTTAATAACTACGTTGAGGAAGGCACAAAGCTTTCTTCATTAAAAGACTTTTTCAGCGTCTTCGAATCTATCGGTGGTTTCATAAATAGTTTAAAAGGAGCTTTTAGTGACGTCACCGGAACGCTAACAGGTCTATACGAACAACTCAAAAATTCAACGTACTTATCTGATTGGCTAAGTAAACTTGGATTCTCTTCTGACGCTTTGGCTTTAGTCAATAAATATACTGGCGGTTTACTTACTGCAGCAGATTCTGCATTAGGCGATATGCTCGATGTAGGATTAGCTGCATTAAAATCTTACGGAAATTCTGTACTCGGTGAAGTTACAGCTGGTACAGGAATGGACGAAAGCGTTTTCCTTACCACTGTCAAAGCGTTATACAATATAGGCTCAGACCCTAACTATGATTTGACATTGTACAATGTCGCCATTGCACACGATATGCCTAAAGTACTTGAATGGCTTGATGGTGTAAACGGTGTAACTTACGATATCGATAGTCCAAAAGCAGATATTGCTATCACTGCTGCAAGTAAAGGTTCATTCCATGTATCAAAATACATCATGGATAAAATGAGTAAAGCTCATATTGAAATAACTGCATCGCCAGCTTATACGACAGAAGAAATTAAGACCATAAAAGATTACGATTTGAAATATAAAAAATGGTTTGTTCGAGTATTCAAATCTATTTTCTTAAACTCATATGGAAATCTCACACCTAGCGAATTATTATCGTTTTTGGATGAACCTAAATATCATCTTAAAGCTGCACATCTTGGTACTAGTGATGTAGACTATTTCAAAGAATTCGTCATTACAGAAAACGATTTGGATATCGTTGCGCCATTATATCCTGTGACATACGATTATGCTCTTGGCCAAAAAGAAGAAACATACATTCTTCCTAAGAATAGAAATATAAAAAAGAATTACGTTCTTCTTGTTGAAATGGCTAATTTCCCACTAGAATCAAAACTGTTACACGACAGATTACTCTATCCATTATACACAGTTGATAACGATGCAATGCGTCAGCTGACAACTACATTTGCAAATTCAACCATTGGTCAATACTTGAAGAAAGCTAACGACCAGTATCTGTCGATGATTTCACAGTTTGCGGCAAAGTGCGAACCTATGTTGTTTAACCCGGCTTCATATAATTTGAAATCTTCATCCGATACAACAATGATTCCGGACTTCATCGAAACTGCAACATCTCAAAGCGATACATCGACAAGCGATGCTCCGATTCCATCAGTCATGTCTAAACATGGTGTAAGCTTTGATGATTTTAGTGTAATAGAAACTCCATCAGACATGACCCTTTCTACACTCACATCCAAAGTATTAACTGACGTTACAAAAACACCTTCTCTTAAATACAAATACGATGCATCAACTAGTTTCGTAGACTTTGATTCATACGAACCTACAACCGTTTCATTCCAAATACTCTACACTGATAATGCTAACCTTATCGATGACGACGATATATGGGATGAAATTATGAACTACGTCATAGCAAAATACATCGTTGACAAGTATAGACTCGAAGAAAACCCTAGAACTATAAACGAACTAGTTTCTGCTTATCCAGATTTAAGAGAAGAGTTAATCTTCTTTACAGATTATTATAACGGCGTTTCTACAGTTGATGATACAGTTGAATCGAATCCCGAAGATGCTGATTATTATGAAAGTGTAATCAATGAAGACGGAACAACGTCTTCTGTAACCGATACAGGTATAGTAATTACAGATCCTGCTGGAAACACTAGTATCGATAATGCTGGATTACCTACAGGAGTAAGTCCCATTGGTATCACCAATATCAATGGTAACACAGTTATTGCAGTAATACTTCCATCTGGAGAAGTTGCATATTACGTTAAAAATTCTATAACTGGGGAATACGTTCTTCTTCAAACTGGAGAAGAAGCACCTGATATTTGTCCAGGTACAGGAGTTGCTAATACAAGAAATATTATATTCTATAAAGCAATTTATTACGGCGGAGTTTACTTTATCATTGATACAAAGAACGATTCAAAGAAAATCTTTGTTGTTGATAATCTTGAAACTTCAAATATAATTGCAACTATCGATGTAATTAGTCATCTCAATTTACCCGATTGTACTGTCGATAGCATTTCTGTTTTAGCAGACGGTTATATCTATATGGTTATTAGTGAAAGTGCCGGTATCTATAGGATGAAGCTCGACGATAATTACAATATCACAACTATAGAACGCTTAAGCGATATTCCTGATGACGTTATGATAAAAACAACTGGAATCGGAACATTGCTTTCAGCAGCCGATATAAATTATGATAACGAATACGATATTGACATCGACAATGTCACAATTCGTAGCTCGATTAGAAATTATTATAGCAAGAAGATAAGACAGCTCTGGTATCTTAAACTGGATGAAGGCACAATTGCATTGAAGCGTGCTAGCTCGGCAGAAGCAGAATACACTCCTTCTAATCTATTCAAACTTTACAACGATGAAGATGATCCTACTGTAAGAATTGAACACGATTACTTAGGAAACGAAACTGTTCATATAAACGGAACTGTTGATTATGAACCTTCTCCAATATTTGAAAGATATTTGGAAGAAGCAAAATCTTCTTCGTAAACAAATAATACGAGTAGGTCATTACGACCTACTCGTTATTTTTTATGCAAAATATTCCTCGAGATATTGCTGTACATTTTTATTCACAGTATTTCCTTCTTCTGTTACAACAGCATGAATTTCACTTCGTTTAATAATGAATATCTTTGGAACAGAACACCCTGTACTAGGAACAGGTTCCAATTCATTAAAAGCGATTACATCGGACGATGAAAAATCTGGATTATAATTATTTCGACTCACAGCTCGAGAAAGATTTTCTGCACCTGTAATAAGGGTTATCATAATCTTACTCCTATGAAATTAAAATCCAGCTTTCATGCTCTGTATCGTCAGATGGTTTTACAATATTTCCATCTACCTTTGAGATGTATTTACTGTTACCGCAACGTACGATATCACCACGTTTATATGCACCACTAAGACCGCGTTCACTTACAGGAAGCCATCTTGGGAACAATTCGATTTTCTTTGATACAAAGAATGCTTTGATTCCATCGTACAAATCTTGTTCGTTAGCAACAATATCGTTTACTGCTTGGATTCTGAAGAAGTCTTTTGCACCGATAGAAATTTCAGTAATAGTATCAAAGTCAATGATAATATGACGAGGAGTTACTCCAGTACCAGAAACATCGATATACTGCGATGTAACATCAATGCTATCTTCGCCAATATCGTTAATAGTTACATTGAAAATCCAATCACCAGCTTTGATATCAATTCCTCGATAATCCAAACCAGCATTGTTATCGCCGTTCTTTGCACCTGTAAAAATAGACTTCAATAAAGTAATCCATTTTGATTGAGTCTGTGTAACAGATTCGACGGTTTTAGATTTAAGTGCGTCAGCCATAGTTTCATCAATAGAAACCGCAGCTATCTCGTTAGGATGCAGGAAGTTAAGAACGTACTGAGCAGCTCCTGCTCTTCCACCTTCAAATGTGAAAATAAGAGTACCCCAATCCTTAATCCAATAATCGTAATAGTATTCAGATAAGTCTGAATTATTCGAATACTGAATTGTTGGATGGTGATTTTTATAACAATCAACTGTCTTAGCAGTGTTAAGTAAACCAAGTATATTTCCAGTCATAAATTACACCTTCTCAAAGCCAAGAGACTCTGCCATCTCCTGTTGTGTCTGAACAGTTTCAGCATGTGCCTCTTCAGTCTTTTCTTTATTTTCTTGTATTTCTTCTTTTATATCAGAAATTGTTTGAGACGTTGCTTCTGCGGAACCAGTTGATGTCTTAATTCCTTCAGAAATCTCGTCACCAGTTTCTTTTATATCTTTCTTTTTGTCGTGTTTTTTCTCAGCAGATTTAACTGAAAGTTTAATTCCTATACAAGCCAAAAAGAAACCTGCTATTACCAATAATACAAGTTTAAACTTTGACCAGATAAACTTTCCAAATGTCTTCAATGCTGCACCTATAGAAGACTTCTTTTCATTAGTAGTTTCGGCCATATATTTCTCCTAAATTAATATATTATTTTCAGTTTAATGTTAAAGTTAACCTGACATTTAAATAGAATTTTCTATATATAAGGAGATTTAACAATGACAAAGTTAATATTAACTAAAGGTCACGTTGAAGACGTGTCAGGATTTGCATTGTCTATCAGGACAGCACAAATCGCAGACCCTAAAACCGGATTGAATAAAGAAGGTTATATTATTTACGGTGTAAAAACTGTAAACGGAAAACCTTCTGTACGAAAAATCTTCAATCTTGAAGCACTTCGTGGTATCGAAGTAAACGGCAAGGCTGTTTGTCTTAACGGTGCATATCGTGCCGATACACCTGAATGGGTAAATGACAGACGTGCTGCTCTTGAAAAAGCCGCTAAACTTGCCCGTAACACTACTCCTCCTAAAGAAAAAGAGGATGATAAAAACGTTACACCTACACCAAATCCAGTGGATGCAGGAACTCCAACTGTAACAAGTGATACAGGAGTAACTGAATCAACAATCACTTCTGCTGAATCTGTAAATGGCGGAGATGAAGATGTAAACAATGATGCTAGTGAATCACAGGAAATTAACAACGATTCTAACGAAGAAATTGAAAACTCAGAAACAGAAGAAGCTGCTAACGAAGTCGAAGATAACGACGAAGACCCAGCTCCAGCTGTACGTGAAGTAACAGTTAAATTTGAAAACTGTAAAGATGCTAAGCGTGCCAAAACAACAATTCCTTATGGCTCAAACATCTATGACGTATTCAAAAAACTTGTTGAAACTGGCGTATATGACGGAATGGTAACTACCGATAAATACAATTTTGATGGTTGGGAAATCACTATCGATGACAATGGTAGCACCGATATCAAAGGTACTAACACTGAACTTATTAAACAGTATGTTGAAAAGGGTGACCTTAACATTCCTGCTAACGGTAACGTTATTTGTAACGCTCACTGGAGCAGAAAGTAATAACAAACAAAAACATTTCCACCGTCTTAATGACGGTGGAAATTATTTATTAACGTTTGTTAAACCCATTCACAAAATATGACTGACCAGACTTAACACGGTCTGCTCCTATATCAATCTTAATCCGCGATGGTTGTTTTTTCTGTTTACTAGGAGTCTCGCTAATGCGAGTCTTAGTAACAGAAGGTTTTGCATTTAAATTTGTCATCCTATATTATCCCCTTTACATAAGTTACAGATTCACTGGCTCGAGTTATAGCAGTGTATGCAAGATTTTTATATTGGTCTTTTGGACCTCTATAATCATCTATAAATAATACGTTTGGCCACTGACTACCTTGAGATTTATGAACTGTTGAAGCGTAACCGTAAGTCAATACGACCTGATTAGGGTCGATATTCATAATAGCACCTTTATCAACTTTGTCAAAATCAGGATTATCAAATGGCTCTAATGAAACTGGAGTCTTAAACTGTTGTATGCGAGGATTTAAAAAGTCTGGTGTATAGTTCATATTAAGATAGCCTTCATGAACTATTGTTTCAGAATTGTTCACCATAAACATTCCATTTACAGGATTGATTACGATATCATCATCGCACACGATATTATAATTATAATTGTTTCTCAAACACAATAATTTCTCGCCAGGTTGAGGATATTTATACTTATCCAAACCAAGTTTCTTTCGTATAACAGTATTAATTTCTTTTCTAGTTTTATTTGACCAACAAAGAACCATATCATACTTTTCTATATCGTGTAATTCAGAGAATCTAATAACTCTGCTTTCATTGTATTGACCATAATCAAGAATTCCACCATTTCTTACTATAGTAGCCATCTTAAGAATACCTGATTCGCCTTTCTGACGCATAACCTGTGTAAGGAATACATCTGGATTTGCTAAATAAGTATTCGGATAATACATCGCTGGGATTTGTCCAGGGTCTCCTAAACACAATAAAGGAATTCCGAAAGACATTAAGTCTTCCATCATCTTATTATCAACCATACTGACTTCATCGATTACTATAAGCTTTATTGTATTTGGAAAATTGCGTTTCTTATAGAAATGAACCTTTCCATCATCGCCTTGAAGTATTCGATAAAATAAACTGTGTATAGTATTTGCTTGGCATCCTTTAGAACGCAGTACCGTTGCTGCTTTTCCAGTGAATGTAGCATAGATAACTTGATAAGGTTCCAATCCCATCATTTCAATGGCAGTTTTTGCACTAGACGATTTGCCAGTACCTGCACTACCTGTAAAAAAGAAAGCAGGTTTCCCACTTCCTATCGGATCATTGTAGTACCATCGTATGGCTTTAATTACGCCTTCTCGCTGCCCTTCATTCAGTATAAAAGCCATATTAATACCTCACACTATTAATGTCAAATTACGAATTTTAATGTAACTACAAAAAAATAACTCCCTAGGAATTTCCTAGGGAGTGTATGTTAAGAAGCCAATTTAATAATCTCAATACGGTTTCCACAATTTTTAAGAAATTTATTAAGATTATTACTTATTTTTGTAGTAGGCTGACACATGAGTATAAGATGTTTAAAGTCTTTATCCACATTGTCAACAACATAACGCATATTTCCTGCACAAACAAAAGTAGATATATTTGTGAAATTTAAAGCTGCTTGTGTCCAGTTTTTACATTGGATACCTATCATGTTTTCATTTTCATCAAATGCAACAATGTCGATTCCAATATCAGTCGTACGCTGCTCGTATGGAATATGCTGCTTAAATTCATCCCACAAATAAACTTTATCGTACTGTTTTTCAAGAAACCGTTTACACTGATGCTCATACGAAACACCTCTTTGATGATTATTTATAACACCCAAGTAACTTTCTTTTACAGGTTGTTTAACAGAATCGCGTGCAATAAAATAATCGTCGTCGTGTACACCTAAAACAAGTTCACGATATCTTTTTGTAAAATCAGGTGTTTTACAATACGATGAAACATCAAGCTCTGTATTTTGTATAAATCCAAACGCACATTTCGTTTCATGTAACCTACTATCACGGTCTAAGTTATAAAATAATTTATCATCATATTTATCAGTTTCAAAATTAAAAACCAATCGGTCACAAATCACTTTACAAAACTGTGGTTTCTTCTCGCCATTGTGCTGTTTGTTTAAATCAACTTCTGTGTGACCAAAATTAATCTCGTTTAATTTAAACAAACATTTTATCACAACAGCAACTTCTAAAAATAATTCGTAAAAGCTTTTTATAAACAATTGGTCTATTTTATTTTCGCTTACAGCACAACCGAAATATGAAAACCTATCTACCTTTACGTCATCATATTCAAAGATAGTACTATTGTCTTTTAAAGTAACACGTGAATCTTTCAAGTATATCTTTTTATTTTCATCCATTTTTGTTTCCTCCACAATATTACAATACATAATCCTATCTTAAATTCAATAAAAATAAATTATATATTATCTAAATAAGAGGTGTCATATGAAGTATAGATTTCCGAATCCAACAAATAATCCTTTAATAAATAAATACAACGAAATTGTTGCTAAATATGAAAACTGTGTACAAACCGAGAACAACCCGTTATCACTGCACCATATATTGCCAAGGTCAACATTTCCTGAATTCAAGAATGACCCGTTAAATCATTTATATCTTCCAATAATGGAACACATCAATATCCACTATTTATTATGGTTGGCATTACCTGAATATTGTGCAGCGTTTTGGTTCTGTTACGTGTATTTTCATAAACATGCAGGATATAATATTCCCGATTATTTGGTGGAACGTCTGAAACGTGATATGCGTATTTACAGAAGAAATAAAACTAACAAAGAGTATCTATGGAGTTATACGTTTTATCCTCCTGAACCAGACGACGATACTGATTTGCTGATATAAATACAAAAAAGAACACCTGATTAAAGGTGTTCTTTATTTTTTGATTATAGCAAACTAATCCAGCGGTTCATTAACGTTTGGTTTTGAAAGATAATGTATTGCCCCAGTTATAAAATGCTCAGTTCCAATACCTTTTATAGTTATACCTTTTAAAACCTCGAACACGTAATGTTCAAAACAACGTTTTCCTTTTTCATCCATATTATGATATCGTTCAGATGTAACGAAATCTTTTATTTTGTTAAAGTATTCGACAACTGATTCAGAGGTATTATGTTTAGCAACATACACGTTTCTGACTGTGGTTATAGAATGGATTTCTTTCATTAAATCCAAATCTTTATCCGGGTCCAAGTGATAATTGTATGCGAACCTCTGTCTATAGCGTTCATCATCAAAGGATGTTTTGATTTTATCAGTCTCATTCATTTTTTATTTCTCCTATAAATTTTCGATTACAACTTTTGTAAAATATTCACAAGCTGCGTCTATTGATTTTTGAATTTTAGGGGTTGTCCAAAATATAAAAAGATGATCATTACATTCTTTTATATCAAAGGTTACGTCACGTATTTTGTATCTCCCAATGACCCAAGAATCAATTTAACCATTTCATCTTTATCGATACTATAGTGTTTGTATTCCACTGAAGTACTATCGAATGTTCCAAGAACGATATTGTAACGTCTTATAGCTTCACGTACTACATCAACTGTTATTTCTAGAGTACTATCGTTTTCGACATTGACAATATTCACAGAACCGTTAGCAAGGTCTCTCGTTGCGATGATTTTAGAATGCAATGCAATATCTAAAAATTTATTAAAAAAAGCCCATCATTTTCTTCCTCCAATTGTTACACCCCAGGTGTGATTTGACATATGGTTCTGTTCCCAGAATTCATCCAACGTCATAGTTGACTTAGCAGACAAATATTGCACTTGTTCACCAGATGCAAATGTCATATCTTTGCCACCAGACAGTTGATGCTTATATTGCTCAACAGCTCTCTTGTGCTTCTTGTACCATTTTTCAGATACAACAATTGTTTCAGTCGACTCCGCACTTTCTTTTTCAAATCTGCGATAGGCATCTAAATTGAAACAAACTTCTGGATTAAAAGATTTATCTTTTTCTTTATTATCCATATTTAAGCCTCCTTGCAAGTATAATATACATTACACAAAACGTGTCAAAAAAAATCTTAGAAAGAGAAGAAAGACATAAGGTGGGGGGATTCGAACCCCCGACAAATTGGTGAAACCAATTGCTCTACCTCTGAGCTACACCTACACATTAATATTAAATACTTGAAAGGTTGTTTAAATAAAAAAAATAAGAATCACCTGGATTAGACCAGGTGATTCCATATGCTATTTTTCCAGCAACAATTCTGGATCGATTCTTTCGTTGTATGTTTTCCACACATTTTTTCCAGGATGTATTTCCCAATGTAAATGCGCTCCTTGTGGACCAGCAGGAATACATTTTCCAGCAGCTCCGACATATCCGATAACGGACCCTTTCTTAACTTTGATTTTCTCAGTATACAAGGCAAATAATGGGAATCTTTTGTCCTCACGTTCTTCAACGTAATACTTGTTTTTACGTTCGAAAATCTTATTAAGAATTTGATTAGCATATGAATGGCAGAACAGATGAGTGCGTGCTCCGTCTAATGATTCTAGAACCGTCACTCCTCCATACATGTCATAAAAGTAATTTGAAAAAGCAAACTTTTCGAATTCATGAACTTTTGGTAAATCTGGCCAGAACAATCCGTCGGCAGACCGAATGCTCTGATACCCAAAAATGTATCCATCTTCAGGAGCTAAAATTGGTGTGCCAATAGGCGCACCAATGTCTAATGCACCGTGAACATGAGAATCATCGGCGGCAGATTTGTCCAAGAAATGTTGGGTGATTACACCGCCTTTAATTGGCATTAGTAATCTTTCCATAAACGAACCTCTACTTAAAAAGTATTATCCCTCTTTTGTACCAAGCAGCTCTTCAACGTACTTTTTCATTTCTCCGTTAAGAATTACCAATGTAGCGTCAACGTCGTTTAGCATCATACCGAAAGTGATATCATAGATATCGAGAATTTCCTTTACGTTACTAAACCAGTTGTTGTTATTGGCAGAATAAACAACGAGATTCAACGATGAATTAACCGTATTCATATTCTTAACACTCCAATCATTGAGTGTTTTAATGAATGGTTCTGGAATTCCATGCACAACGTGCCCTTTGAATTCGAATGTTAAATTTCTAGCCAATTTGGTAACTTCTTCTCTGTACTTAAACAATTGTTCAAGACAAGAATAATATGCTGTAGGAACACTTTTGTCTCCTTCAGCTTTCTGAATACGTTCTTTGCATTCAGCTTCCATGTCCTTTACCCATTTAGTAAAGAGGTCACAAAGATATTTGAAAAGGCATTCGTGAACGAATTTGCCTGCTACAAGTTTCTTGAATTCGATAACGTTTGGGCTTTCTTTTTTAATATTGTCGGCACAAAGCTTATCATAAATAGAAAACTCATGCGTTCCCTGAGTGTACTGATAAACAGTCGATGTAAAGAATTTATAAGTCTTACATAAATCTGCGGTTAAGAACTGCATCATTTGAGACACGTGAGGCCTATCAATATTATCAGGGGTAGGATAACTTCCTGTAATCTTTGGATCGGCGCTACTGCTAGTATCGGAAGAACCGGAACTACTAGCGTCGTTGTCCTTTTTAGAATCTTCACCGTTCTCTAAATTAAATGATATAGTATGTTTACCGTCAGAAACGCTTCCGCTAGCTTTACCTCCATGTTTCTTCACGTGCAGTATAAGTATTATGAAGAAAATTAATAAAGCTATAAATACTGTTGCGCCAACTATTAGTGAAATCAAAGCAGTATTGCTCAACATACGTTTACTTCCATTTATTATATTAAGATAGTTTAGTTTTATATTAGAAGAACTTTTATCGAATTCCTCTCTATATAGATGTTTTCACAAAAAAAGAATACTCGGCTAAATTGGCCGAGTATTTCTTGATTTTATTACTGCTTTCCAGTATCAATTTCTTCGATACTAGCAGTGTCATCGTCGTATACACACAGTGAGTAATACAACCCAAAGCGTCTACACATATCTGTAAATCTAGCCCAAGACAGGTTATCACCTTTTTCGATACAGAACAATGCGTTGTGCATATCAGAATCATTATCATAAGCTGATTTAAATATGCCTTTGGTAACCTTCTTGTGTGCCAACGCAGTCTTCATCATAACCATCAAAGAATTGTCAGTATCCTTAATTTCGGTTTTAATGAGTTCAGTATCATCTGGTCTAGTTCTTCGTGCAATTTTAGGAGCAGGCACGTTAAGATTTGGAATAATATTTCTTGTATGAAATTCGTCACCAATTGTATAACAACAAATAGTTCTTGGAACTTCGGCTGTAGAAGTAAAATCCCCAACGTACTTGTAGAACTGACCGTTTACATTTATTTCAGTATCATAAATGAGAGCCTGGTCGTTCCATTTCTTACCCCAACCTCCAAGAGTAACGGATTGCTTTATAGGAGCGTTACACTTAAATGAAGATGGCTTAAACAACGATGTTAAATAATCGTCCTGCTCCTCAGGTACAATATCACGTTCGGTAAACACATAGTCCCCAACGTGCATTCGCTTGTTCTGAAATAAAGCAGGTATTGTATGCCATCCTGACATCGCATAATCTTTTACGCATTCAGCCGTATAACCCATTTTGTTTTACCTCAATTTGTTTTATGCTATCTATGCTTACTTCTAGTATAAATACTATAAGTCATTGCCTGATTTATAAGCACAGATGTGGCAGTGTATATATTCGGCAATAGATTATGCATCTGGTCTCTAAAAGATGCAAACTCTACAGCCGTGAAACTTGTCAATTCTCCACCTGGAACAGTCATCATGATACCTTCATATCTAACATCCGACGCGTCTCTGATAATAGATGGTCGTATTGAAACGTAATCGGTCTGTGATAATGGACACGTCTCTCTAGTATCTACACTATAAAGCTTTAACGGGCGTCCAGAACTATCAAGCATAAATGTTTTATTATGCAAGTCACCTGCTAACCATCTATATCCAACATCCAGCATCGATAAAAATGTGATAAAGTTTCTTGGTTCTATATCACAATTTATCTTTTTCACAGCTGATTTTTGATTCTCGCCTGTTGGAGCTTCTCTAGTTCCTGTGAGCTGGATAAAAGACGTACTGTTAAAATATAATCCTGACATAGCCGGAATACTTCCACGCTGTTCAAGTTTATAATTCCAAGCGTATGAAATTTTTTCGTTCTTATTACCTGTTGGACTCTGACGAGTCAAACGTATTACATGTTTAACCGTCAGAGTTGGAGTAGGCTTACAAACCAAGTTTACAATCTTGTCAAGTGAATCGAAATCCACAATTCCATTATCTTCCATACAAAGTTATCCTATCATCCATAGAGCATTTGATTCAGATTTTCCATACAAGGATACATTCCCATTATCCTTCTAAATGGAACAGCTTGTCTTTCAGGCATTACACCCAAGAGAGTTGAAGTTGGTCCAAGTTTATCAAGAAGGAATTTAGAAGTTTCTTCCTGTACTGAAATTGTATCCAAATCAATTTCATCATTAAAGATTTCACACTTAGATTTGTAATCAAATACACGTCTACGTCTAAATCGCATATTCAATGTATCTGGTACAGACCTATCAGCGATATCATAATAATATACATCCTTATCCTTAATACGTCTCAGACGTCCAAGCAACTGCTGTGCAACAATATTCGATGAGAACTGTGTAAGAGTAAAGACTGCTCTTAATCCAGGTATATCTCGTCCGTTTTGCATAGACCCGATAGTCCCAAGAATAATTTGTTTATTGAGTTCAGATTCCCTTGTTCTGATTGTATTTACTCCTTTGATTACACAGAATGCTCCACAACTATATTCTGGATAATATTTCTTAAAGTACTCTTGTGCACTCTGGATATATTTCAACCAATCTATTACAATTAGAATCTTATTACCAGGCCCTTCATCAAGGATAGGCTTAGCGTACTCCATAATCATTTCCATCACTTCGTTGTGATATTTCTGTAACAAATAGTCTACGTATTTCTGCGAGTTAAATCCACGCATGTTTTTCATTCCAGCTCTATCTTTAGCCACACTATGACTATCAACAGTTAAGAAACGAATTACGTAATAATCGTTAAGTTTCTGAGTAAAACTACCAAAAGTCTTAACGTGGGAGTAAATCTTTGAGAACATTTTGTTCTCTGTATACTGACTTCTACCTGGTGTGGCAGAAAGATAAATGGTTTCTTCAACCTGCATATTTACATCGATTGCGTTGAATTGCAGGTATCGGTTATGTGCTTCATCAAATACTTTAATTCCAATACCAAGAACATCGACTATCTTCTGTAAAGAATCCCAGCCGTGTTCTTTAGCATACAACTCAAGTGTAGTTATTGAAACTAAGTATATTGCTGCTGTTTGTTTTGACCGACCTTTCACACAATCTTCAAGATATGCAGATGATGTGACCATGACAACATCTCTACCGTTTACAGCGTTAGTGTACTCTGATATTTTATCAAACCACTGACGAGTAAGGTTATAAGATATTACCATAGCGGCTTTATGTGATTGAACAATATGATTTGTTGCTACATAAGTTTTACCGAATCCTACGTCCATACACACGAATTTCTGCTGTTCATTTTCATTCAAGAAATCCAATCCATCTTCCTGGATTTTATTTCTTGGTCCAACAAACATTTGTAAATGTGTCTGTCTAGGATAAGGAGTCTTGTTTGTATCGTCTATGAGTTTGTATTCCAAACCCATTTGTTCAATCATTTCTTCAACGACTTCAATACCGATTCCTCTTGGAACTTTAAACACTCCAAATCCTTTCTCCATCGAATCGTCTTTTTCAAACTGATAGAGAAAGCTTTTATAATGCCCAGCCAATGGGTCAAATACGCTTAAAGTTTTTTCAAGTGCAGGAATCATACCTCGTTTATATGGAGCAAGCCATATAGCTGTAGGTTTTAAGTAGACCTTAAGCATAAACTTACTCCTAATACAATTCCGAAATCAAGAAGAATGAATCATAAAGACTTTTACCATAACGACGCTGCATAGACAAATCTTTAAAGAGTCTACGCAATCCCTGGAATGAAAGCGCAGTATACATATCTTTGTGCTCAATAGCAGTTGATACTTTGAGAATCTGATAAGGTACATCCTTGATTGAGAAATCAGGAAGAATCAAATCATTGTCTGCTGCACGAACCATAGAACGGATAATAGATTCGAAATGAATAATTCTGTTTACGAAACCAGATTCGTAAATGATTCTGTTCATTTCTTTCATGAGTTCATCTGCTGTGTGGAATCTGTTGATAGAAATGCGGTCTACAGTTCCGATAAATGTATTCAAGTACTTTGTGATTTCCTCTGTATCCAATACGATGCTGAGAAGAGGCGTGTCATTTTCAACTTTTGCAATTGGAATAAGAGTGAAGTCAGGATTTTCAGGGTCTGTCTGGAACAGATTTTTGTTTTCAACAATATTATCTGCAAGTGCTACGCTCATACCCTCATTTTCAATCGGATATTCCATGCCATTATCACGAATAGCAACGTAGCTCAAGTCAATACGTGCATCAACTGTTGAATCTTCTGTATCAAGAACTGATGAGTTCATCAATTCTTCTACATCGTCCGAAGATACAACCAAGAAGATTTTTCTTGAATTTGCATATTCAGGTTTGATGTAAATATCAACACCATCGTTTACACAGTACTTAATCAATGCTTCGTTTGTAATTGTAATTGACTTTGTACCAAGCATATGCTTTGCGGAAAGTGCTTTCTGTGACAGAGGGTTGATAGATTTAATAGATGGTAAACATCCAAGACGTGTTCCAGCAAGTCTGTTAGCAATAGATTCGCCAACACATGCTTTACAAACACATCCATCTTTTTCTGCACAGAAGATAAATGAACGGAGTTTAATTGTCTGACCAATAAGGTGTTTATCAGAAGCTTTAACTTCTTTAAGCTTTCCTGTTTCTGGGTCGAGATAATTCTTACCTTCAATCATTTTGAGATAGTCTTCATTTTCAACTGTGTAAGTAAGATAATGCTGAGTTCCACAATCTGCATTTTTGTAATTAATACGAATTGTAGAAGTAAGACGGTTAATCTTACGAGAAAGGAATCCTGAACGTGGGAGAGAATCGTTCTTTGTCATCATCGCATCACGTGCAGTTACAGATTCCATGAAGTATTCAGCAGCATTCTGGAAACCACGAAGGTAACTTCTCTGAATAGGAAGTGGAAGAATTGTTTTATCGATATCAGGACGAGTACCTACTGCACACAAACACTGTGTAAGCTGACCACTCTTTACACGACCAGAACGAATGTATGGCGCATAACAATTCTTATCATCTTCCATGATAACTTTTACCAAATCCTTTTCACACTGTTTAAGTTCAACTTCAAGTTCTTTAATACTCTTTGAAGGGTCGAGAACTGTATCTGTGAGGTCTCTGAACTTCTTATTGCGTTTTCTGAACTGAAGTGTATCGTAAATGCTGATTGTATTACAAACGATAAACGAATTTCCTTCAGCCAGCATTGAGAACAACTCTTTTATAGAAGCGATACATTCACAAATAGAAGGAGTAACTCCATTCTCATGAGTAATAGCTTTCTTTGTAACTGTATCGATAAGTTTTACAAACATTTTGTTTGTTGGATTTGAAAGATTATAAAAGTCGCTTTCATCAAACGGAATATTGAAAACAACGTTTACTCTCCACAAGATTAAATGAATAATCAAATCGTTTACTCTCATGACCTTAGCTTTGTTCTTTCCATACAGAACCATTACATGGTTGTGTTTTCTTTTCGGGTCATCGAAGAAATATGCAAATGCGCCTCTAAGCATGCTGAAATAAGTTGCACCTTCATCGCTCAACAAATCTTTTATGTCGAACTTCATTACAATATCGTTAACAGTTGGTGCTCCAGCTACAACTTTTACCGGAACGTAACCGGCATTAACTGATTTAATTTGCATTTTATGTCTCCTTATTTTTGAAATAATGCTAACTTTAAAAATCGAAAACATTATTGTCAATTCCAATGTCACACCTATAATATATTATTAAAAATAAAGATGAGCTGTCACGAGGACAGCCCACCTATTTTAACAACGATTACTTAACTTCAACATCTGCATTGTACATTGGAAGCCACTCATCATATTTTGTATGATATTTCCAAGGGTTGAAAAGACCAAAAAACTTAATAAAATTAAGTTTTGAACCAACCTTTGTAAGCGAAAGTGCATGATGGAAATACCAAAGTGGAGGCATGTATGTTACAATATCCTGTGTATGTGCAAACTGCTTTGAGAAAATTTCAACACAACTTGCTATGTATGCGGCTGTAACTTTATCAGCAGCTACTTTAGGTCCACCAAATGTATAAATGTTAGCTTTCTTACCAGAGTTCACATCGTTCTTATCAGAACGAGTACGATAGTTAAAATCTTCGGCAGCAAGAAGAGTCATTGCTCCGCCAAATGACCATCCGGCAATTACAACCTTGTAATCTGGATGTTTAGCAACTTCTTCAAGCAACTCCTGCATAATAATATCTTTTGCACTACGATATGCATTAGCAAATCCGTGGTGGCATTTCATTTTTGGATTAGAATACATCTTATACCATCTTGCTGTAAATGCAAGATTGTGTCTCCAATCTGTCAAAGAACTAGATTCTTCAAACAAAAGATAAATAGTCTTATCGTCTTCCGAACCTATTGTAATCGCATAATCGATATCAGAACCGATTTTTTTGTAATTAGATTCCTTAATCAATTTGTACAATTCGCTTGCTTTCATTCAGCAACACTCCTTTTATTATCTTTGAGACAAATGTTTATACTTCGACTGCATACTTCCTAATCTAAGTACATCTTGAGACCAAAGCACAATATTACTTGGAGTAGCAAATAATTCGTCATATGTAACAACATCCGACTCAGATTTTATAAGCTTCGATAAAGTTGGTTGACCTGCTGTGACATTTCCTATACCAGTTTCATAAAATGCATAAACGTTCTTGACATCGTCTTTAGATGTAACGTAAGCAAGACAATACATGTTGTGCTGGAATAATTTTGTCGCATAAATCAAACGTTCGTCATCATCAATAGCTTTCTGTAAAACAGAAATGTTATACATATAAGTATTTAATATAATTACACGTTTATTAGCAAATGCAACAAAAACTCGCTGCATATCGTCTATACTAAATATAGAAACAACCTCAGATGCATTATTGAACTTGATATCTTTAAATACACTAAATTCAATTATACCTGAGCTATCGTCTGTAACCTTGATAATCTGCACATTGCCATTTGTTCCAGCAAGTGTAAGATATGTTAAAGTATTAACAGAACCATCGTTTCGGGTCATAACAATTCTATTGTTTACATATATCTTGCTAAATCTAGGCAGCAGTTCGTTTGTCGGGTCAGATGATTCTATAAAAGTATCATTCTGGTCAAACTCATTCTCACCACCTTTAGTTGCAATAGATTCTGCGGTAAGTTCAAGACCATCAATTTTAGTATATTCATTCTGAATTGGGGAGAATTCATATACGTACAGCTTTGTCGAAGTTATTACGTAAAATCTATCAAGCTGTGGGTCATAAGACGAATCTACTGCAGCAGCTTGTTCCTGGTCAAAAGAAATATCGTAAATAAAATCATTGTCATCAAAACTGAATATGGATATTCTCGACGATGTATGTATAGCAACACAATTTTTAGAATGCAGCTTTACAGCATAAAGCTTAGAATATACATCGCTTTCAAAAACTCCTGAACTAACTAATGCACATTCGTCGTGTGTCAGCCATTTTCCATCGGTAAACGAATAAACTGCGAACGATTCACCAGACATCATGACGTAATAATTATCATATAACGTTAAGCCGTTGTTATCGATGTATCTTGGAACCTTATCGATAAAACAAGTATCAATAACACGTTCACCTATATCAAGTGAAACGCCATATTTACTATTTGTAGTAGGAGTAAATACGTTACCTCCAAAAAACAACTGACTCGATATTCCGCCCTTGGTATCACTCAATACAAACATGTGTCGAGGATATAATGTGAGAATAATAAGATAACTCATAAACTCGCAAGGCAACATAAATAATTCATGGAATTCTTTAAGTTTATCACTAAGCTGTTTTCTAGAGTTGTCGAAATCAAGTGCAGCATCTTCATCGTTTTCTGGACGAACATCGTGGTATTTTTTTTGATAGGTAATGAAATCGTTGATGAACTTCAAGATGCCTATCTTTATTTCATCCGACATCTCCGCTATAGCAGCAAGCATAGCATTCACGTCATCCTGAGATGCAAGAGTATAAATACTACTTACAAGAATTGAATGGAAGCATTCTTTGAAAGTGTTGAACAAAATATCTTCGTAAATTCTAAGTTTATCTGCCCCGGAATCTTTTGCACTTTCATAATATCGATATTCAAAATCGAATCTGAAAGTTCTAGGGAATCCAATTCCAAATCCTCTTCCTTTAAGACTAAGCTGTGTATTTGTATAAGCGTAGTCGTATGTACAATAATTGTCTAACTTAAATCCATTTACAGAAATGTATCCTACAAGCTTCTTATCGAAATAAGGAACGTTTGCATTATAATCTGTAAATTCCCATTTACGTTTCTTGTAGAAACGAAGATTCATATAACAATTAGGATTATCACAATGCTTAAAGGTTTTTTCAGGAATAACTGTTCCAATAGAATCTGTACTGTGCGATTCCACAAGAGGCTTACCACAATACTTACAATAAGCAGTTTCATCCACATCCAAAACTTTAGGAGCAGTAAGATTAGTATTCTCGATATTAGAATTATCGTAATGACATTTCGTTTCAAGGAAAGCATGTCGATAAAGATTCAGATATCTTAAAGTACGATTTGTTACATTGTGGGCGTACTCGTACTTATACATTTCCTCATCAAGTTTATCATATACTCGAGTTTTACCCCAAGTTTCATATATTCTTTTACAGTTATAAATGACACTTTCTGGTATGACAGCATCGTCTATACACGGTATTCTTAAAAAGTCAGCCATTTGTAACCTCCATATTATAAGTAAATCATAATCATGTCAAAATAGAGGTTTAAATGAAAAAAAATAACCCAGCATAAACTGGGTGCCCATCTGTGGATGGGACTTGTTTCATAGCCACAGCTACCAGTGAATTACACCTCAAGCGAAAATCTCCACTTAACCATTCAGGCTTAAGTTTGCATGTATTACGGGCACTGGTATCTTAACCGCAATACACTTCTGTTTCCACAGTATTATATTAAATACTTTATTTAAGGTTTAAATGAAAAAAAAAGAAAAGGGCGTTATGCGCGACCCTTCTCTAGCATCTACTATGTGAATTGGTGTTGTCGTCGATGCCAAGGTGTTTCTTACAAGTGTTTTGGTATAGGGCCTACGTTCTCGGTCCCACAAGTGTAAGCATTTCATGATTACCTTAGTTTATCTCAACGCTTTTCATAATGCAACTCTACATTGTGAAATACGTTGAAAGAGCCTTGTTATATTCGCTCCCTATATTAACAACCTTCAGTAGACTGTTCTTCAGACAAAACAATCTCTTCAGCGTTATCAATTTCTCCAGATATTTCAGATGGCATAAATAGCCATGTGTCCTCGTTTAAAAACAAATTAGCAATTAAATCTAGCATAGTTCTTCTATCTTTTTTATATAAATAGAAGTGGTTAAGTATTTGTTTATTCGTCTGTTTTTTTGTTTTGTTTATTTTTTATTCCCACTTTAAGTATACAAAATTTTAATTAATTTAGTATCATTTTTGATTAGTGTGTGATGTCATTGGTTGCGATTCATTTCTGATTAGCGTATGGTGTTATTTAGTGCGATTCATTTATCTATTTCGAGTGTTATCTGAATATACGATACATTTGACATCTATTCTGTTTCGCATTCCACAGTTTCATTCTTGTTGCGATGACCATCGATTGCTTTTCCAATCATTCCGAAAACAACCTTGGTAGCCACAACACCGATAATCAAACCGATAAATGAACTTGGAATATTAATATCTGTACCTTCGCGGGTTTTGATTCTAAACCTAAACTCCTTATAATTAATATTATCTTTTTCAGGAACTGGTTCCGGCTGTTTATTAGCTGAAAGCACTTTCATTATAGGAAATGCTTCTTTAACTTTATCGATTGCATCATCGACATTAACCTTGTGTTCAATTAACATTTTTGCTACTCCTCTATAATTACACAATATATAAAGCAACTAAAACGTCAAATAAATATTCCGAGGCAGTTACGCCTCGGAATATATTTACATCGTTTTATTATTTCTTATGTGCACCAGCGAAATCGTCTTTAAGATGAACACTGAGAATCTGATTTGCAGAAATAAACATTCCGACAATACAGAATACACTTCTGAGCAATTCGCAATCTGTGTTTCCAGGAACAATCAGAGATGGAATTACTCCATTCTTAATTGTATTAAGAGAGCAGTATTTTGCTTTAACAATATCGTATGTCAAAGCTACTTCAGGAGTATTCTCAAGGTTACGCATGATTTCATTCTTCCAACGACGTGAAGTAGATGCGTTGTCAAATACAGCTTTGAAACCTGCCTTTGAACTTTCAGCGATGATATCAAGGAAATCCTCGATAATACTGCGCATCTTGTTTTCGTCGGTGTTAATCATTACGTTGTAAGTGTTGCTCTTGTCAGTGATTGTTGCAAAGATATCATCGATAAGGTCTTCTTTGTAAGTATTGATACACTGGTTAATAGAAACCTGTCCACCAAGCGCAATACCGTTATCAATACATGCCTTTACAGCCTGGATTGCATCATCGTAAATCATCTTACGATTCTGTTTCTCTTTGTAAGAGTCACCGCCAACTTTGATACAATGCATCTGACCCTTAAGCATACCAATACGTCTCTTAAGAGTAGCGATACTTACAGTTGCCTGTCCACCATGCTGCTGTACGTCCTGGTTCTGTTTGAGTATATCTTCAAGTTCTTTTACACGTCCGTCACGAACAGCCTGTTTACCAGCACCACCACGTACACGAATGTAATGAGGAATACACTTAACGCTGTCTGCGCGACCGAGAAGCATATTGAGTTCATCAAATGACTGAGGACAGTTCTGAAGACGTCCTGTGTTTGTCTGAAGAGCATGTGTTCCAAGACAAGCTTCCAAATCCTGAATACGTGAAACACCATATTCATTACCAGTATTAAGCTGGATAGCAAGAAGAGGAAGTTTAACAAGTTCTGTCTTACCTGTACGAGCGTTCATAAGAGGAAGTCCTGTAAGACAACGTACAAAGTAATCAAGCACTGCTTTACAGTATTCGCTTGCACAGATTACAAGTGGCATACCTGCATCAACACAAATCCATTTAACAAACTTTTCGATTTCAGGAACATCGTCTGTCAAGATAGGACCATCGATAAGCAAGAAGTAAGGGTGCTCGTATTCTGCGGTGATTCCATCTGGCTTGTTAGCCATATGACGAAGAACGTAACCTACATTCAATTCAAATCCGAGGTTAACTTCAACAACATCGTTTTCGTTTTCAGATTCCTGTACATCGATATATGCGTAATCTGTATCTGAATCACGGTATACTTCTACTACTCTGTCAGCAATAGAAGAATCGTTGTTTGCAGAAATAGTAGCAACGTTGCGGTATACTTCGAGACGCTGGTCACGAGGTAAATCGTCAAGCTTAACGATGTATCCATACTGTGGATCAAAGAGTTTCTTTGTAAGAGATTCGAGAGCAACATCGAAAATCTTCTTAGCTCCATAAGGAGTAATGTTGCGGTGACGACAAAGATATCTGTAGATACTCTTGTACAAATCAGCGGCAATGATGATACCAGTTGTTGTACCATCTCCAACTTTTTCGTTCATGCGACCAGAAATGTCGCGAATGATACGATAGATTGATTCGAAATACAAATCGTTGTATGCATGATTGTTAATTACTTTCCAACCATCCTTTGAAGGATAGATAGGAGTACTTGCATAAGGTTCTGTAATGAGGGTGTTACCTGCACATGGACCGATTGTACGACGAATCATGCGAGACATGTCGTCGAATACAGTCTGAATCATCAAGTGCATCTCTTTTCCATCAATGATGTTTTCCTTAGCACGAGTTACAGTGATTTTTTCAGAGCGTTTAAATCCCTTCATAATCTATAATTCTCCTTTAGTGAGCTGTTTGTTTACATTAACCTAACTGGTTGTAAAAATTCTATGTTGACACATGTTGAATAAGGTTCAATATGTACCCACTCCATAAGACCAAGATTTGAAACAATCTGGTTGAGCATGTTAATATTCAAGTTTTCATCCTGACCAAATTTAAACGATGCATAATTTGCATTATCATCGTCGAAATTACAGTCATTGCATTTACCGACAATTGAAAATGGAATCGGTATTGTTTTTCTACTCCTAGCTGTTGCATATGCACTCATAATGTTGAAGCATTTGATAAGTGCATCCGAAACATTAGAATTAAAAACAATTGAACCATCGTTGCCGTATTTGTTAAGGTTCGCACGAACCTCATTTGCGTATTCGCATACAGTCATGTTTTTAACTCCGTTTTAGTTTTCTCTACATTTTATCTACCGCGCCGCATCTTTATAATTACGAGATTTACTGCGGTCGATTTTGTCATTCTGATTATCGCCAGATTGGCTTGAGGAAGGAGCGTGGTAACTAATGCCAGAAGAAGAACCTCCACCGAAACCACCACCCATAGTGCCAGCGTATCGTCTAGAGTACGCGTCAACTCTACCATTCTCAAGATTCTCCATACTCTCGTTCAACTTCTTTATTCGACTTTGAACGAGAGCACGTTGAGAAGGTATATCCATATTCATAAGTTCAGTTAGAGATATATCTCCGTCGAAGAGGCGAAGAGTCATATCAATTCTAGCTATATACTGTAGTGGCATATCAGTTTTGTATTCGTCTTCCTCTCTTCTGACTTCGATACCATCAGAACTTTGCTCGGTTATCCCAGATTCGCTCTGGCTTCCCCAATCTTGAAAAAAAATGCCTTTTTTGGATTGAACAGCAGATACTTGACAACGTGGTCACACTTAACACCGTCAGTTTCATTTGTACACTTACAATCCTTGAGATAGAAGTCACAAGCTGATTTAGTGATGAAGTCTGAAATATCACGTGCGTTGACAAGCTGTGAATAATCGTTGATATCAAGCTGATTCAAGAATTCAATAATATCTGCCTTTGAACGTAAACCTACGTACTTAACAGATTTCTTTCCATCAGGCTTAACTGTTACACTTGGGATAGCAATGCGCTTAATATACATGTAATGGAAAATACGAAGAGCAACTTCTGGTTCAGCAAAAGTCTCAACGTTAGACAAATCGATATCGATATTGTCGCGCTGGCAAATCTTTCGAAGTGTAGAAATAGTAGTAAGGTAATCGAACAATGTCGGTACACCGTATTCAACGATATACTTTGTATTGTTCAGCTGCTTACGAATTGTCTTATTCTTTGCCTCTTCATACATTGGAGAGATGTCCTGTTTCATAATATCGCTAAACTTAATGAACTTTTCAAGGTCATTTGGCTTAAATACATTTGAAACTGCAACAGCAATGTCCTTGTTTTCACGAGGAATAACCATTGTCTTACCACACTTAGGACAAACTGCAGTGTAGTTATTTTCACCAACAGAGTTGGCATCATAAACCCCAAAGAAGAGAGAGTTGATATCAGGGTAGAAAATATGCTGTGCCCATTCATCGAATTCTGGAACAGACCTAGCATATGAACAATACATGATTTTAGAATAGATGAAGTTGTAAAGGAATACTTCTCTATCAACAAAGTCGATAGCACCATCGGTCAATGTACGACCAATTGATGTAAAGTCGAAGTTTCCACACGCTGCGATTTCCTCATAGTGACCACTCATAAGCAGAGCAATACGAGAAACACGTGGTGCAGCCATCATGTTGTCACGAGATGTGATATACTCTTTACGGAATGCTTCGTCTGAACCATCGTAATCAAATACAGAAATCTTTGACAAATCAAATTTCTTAGGGTCAAATTTACGAAGCATAGCAAGTGTAGGATTTTCACGTTTACGAGAAATAACCTTACTTGTTTCATAAAGCTTCTTATCCCCATCAATTTCATCACTTCCGTCAGATGCAGCTTTAGTTTCAGCGTTAACTTCTTCAGGTTCTTTTTCAATTTCGATAGAAGCAAGTTCTTCTTCAGAAAGCATGCTTACATCTGTATCGTCATCTACGTTTACAATAGGTCCATCTGAGATGAGACCATTTGCATCGATTGCCACATCATCGTCAGAATCAACTTTAATTTCATTATCTTCAGATACAACAATTTTACTTTCTTCAGAAGCGATATCAAAATCATCATCCACGTCACTTGTAGATTTTGCTGGTTCAGCTGCTGGAGACGGAGTTGGTTCTGGAGCAGGAGTATAAACTTCACCTACAGAATTTTCATCTTCTCTCTTAGCTTCATCGAGTTCAATTTCTTCCTGAATCTGTGGTTTAGGAATAGCATCTATTTTAACAGGTTTGAAATCGTCAAGGGCTTTGTTATGAGCTTCAACAGTTTCTTCAATCTGTTTCTTTTCAATCTTATCGTTTGTCACGATTGGAGATTCGCTTACCTCAACTGGGTTATCAACAGTTTCACCTTTCAAAGGTTCTTCTGGTTGTTCAGGTAAAGGCTCTGTTTTTTCAACCGGTTTATCGATTGGCTTGTTGGAAACATCTTCGCCAAATTCAATAGTAGTCTTAGCAACCTTCTTTTTTGAAGGTTTAGCTTTAGGAGTAAAGTCAAGTCTAACTTCTCCTCCGTCCTGTATTTCAGCTTCAGGTTCTTTCTTTTCAGTTGAAATAGAAGCAGCTTTTCCAGCGGCAGAATTGTTATATTCAGCAATAGCAGCTGCATAATACGTCATTATGTAGTCACTAATGCCAGAATAGTTTTTACATTTCTGCATAGCTTCATCATCAAGCTTTGTGAAATCCCCGTTAACAGAAGCGAGACATTCTTTCTTTTTATTCTCACAAGTAATAACTATACTATCAATAGACGATGAAATCTTAGCGATAGCATCGTTGGCCGTAATATTTCCGTCTTTAAAATCGGCAACAGCCTTCATAATAGCAGAGTGAGGAGTTGAAATTTCGGTGTCAAAATCTGGAGGAAATGGCGGATCTAAACAAAGCGCAGCTATATCATCAATGCATTTCATATTGATATTTCTCCTTATATTTTTCAAGTTTCATTTTGGCGTGTTCGAAAGACATATCATCTTGTAATATTTCTCCAATGACTTCTTTCAAAACATCCTTATCATATTTCTTAAGAATAGGTGTTAATAAGCCTTTATGCACCCATTGCTCAACAGCCTGTTTACAAAAACCTGTTTCAGTCGCAATTTCTTGAAACGATTTCTTATTAGCATACACGTATAAACCGGTATCTATATCACGATCTATTCCTATATACTTAAACAATCTAGCTTCGATTAATTGTGAGAGATTTTCTTCGGCTACTTTCTTGTTTTCAAGACGACATCGATTCGAATACTTACCTACACCATCATATCTCAACCACATTAACAAACGCTTAAAATTTTCAATGTTTCTAGAAAATACAGTTTGTGGCTTAGCCGAGTCAATAGAAGGTATCAAATCCAAAAGCGTCATATCAACATCTTCGCCTTGACCGTTTTTTATAGGCGAATCCAACGAATGCACTTCTCCAAATATAACGTTGAATAAATGTACAATGTACTTAACTTGCGTTTTACTTGGATCCAATTTAAAATACAACGCTATATTTTCAGTCAATGACATTTTATCACACATATCATCTTCTGACAAAGCATTTTGTTCAAGATATGCACTGAGCATTATTCGTCTAGAATACATTAAATGACTAGGTTTGAATTCTCCATATTGTATACTATTAACACATTGGAGATAATGTGCTATAACGTTTATAGCATACGTCATGAACAAATTGTCAAAGCTTATATCAAAGCGTTCTACACATTGTATCAGTTTTGAATTTGCTTCAGATATAGCGTCATCTAATGTAAAATTAGCAACTTTTATATATTTGCCAAACGTACTATATGCAGTATAATATGCGATCCACATATACCGTTCAACAATAATATTCCTTACAGAAATATCTTTTTTGCCACCAGCAATATATTTATCCCACAATTCTTTCTCTTCATCAGCTGTAAGAAATGGACGCATTGCTTGGTTATTATTATCATTAAACCAACTTGCCCGCGAATGTGCAGCAATAAGTTTCTCGTACTTCAAAGAAGCTGGTTTTTTATTTCTGTAATCTATATAAGAAAGATATTTCATAAACTCACCTTCAAATCATTAAAATGTGAAAGCGAGTTTACAAATTTAATATTGGTTAGCATTTTCACCGAACTCTACAGGGGATTTCTTTTCACATGATTCTTTATCTTTCTTGTCGAGTTCACCTCGTATAGCATCGAGCTTTGAATCAGCACTATTGGCCATCTTAGAAAATTTATTTCCTTGGTGAATTTCAACTGTTGCAAGAGTTATCGTTTCTATTATACCAATAACAGCTTCGACAACTATTACAAATAGTAAAAAGAAAAATGCCAGTTTCATCACACCTGATATCATCTTCCAAGTAAGTGCTAAACCTGCTAAGAAAGAAATACCATAGAATGTATTTGTTTCAAAGAATTTGATACAAAAGAAAATCTGGCTTATAATAAATGCAATCGATACAATTACAACCCAAGCTTTAGCTATAAAACTAAAACCAGATTCTATAGCATTTCTGGTCTTATTCTGTTCAGCAAGTTGTTGAGGCGTAGATTCGTTCTTAATAGTAACGTTATCACCAGCCTGTTTACCAACAAGATTTTCATACATCTTTGCTCTATCAGCAGGTATTTCAACTTTTTTGTTGTTTTTCATTTTTATGCTTCCTCCAATCCTCCAAATAACTCTGTAAATATTTTACAAAATCACCAACACCATAATCAAGCGGAACGTTATAACTATCGATGATTTTATAGTTTGGTCTAAGCACAACCCACTTATCAGCAGGATCGTCTTTATTTACAACCGAGTATAATCTGAAGAATGAATTTTTAAAGTTGTGTTCTTTACCCTCTTCCAAGGTATTGAAGATAATTATTTCACCACGATATATGGCGACTCCATATAATATAAAGTGCCATCGTCTGAAATGAGTTGTAACAACTCTATCATAACACTCTATAGAGTTTTCATTTATTTCTTTCATAGCATATGGAAGAACAGCACACATCTCATCAAGAGACGCCTTATATGCAAATTCGTCGTTAGGGTATTTTTCTTTTCTTCGCATATCGTATATACAAAAAATAAACTCTCTGAACTAACAGAGAGTTTATTCATTATTTCAATTTATTAGAATGGTTCGTCACCACCGCCGATAGCAGAATCATCGCCTGGTGGTGGAAGCTCGTCAGCAGCAGGAGCAGAGTCACTGTTGCCTGAACCACCGCGGTTACTGCGATAGTTCTGGTCATTATAACGACCATCGTTTCTGTTTCCATTGCCAGCGGGGATTCCAAGCTTTTCAGCAATAGCAGAAAGACGATTCATCATAATACGATTTGCCTGGTCATTCTGTACAAGTACAACCCAATGGCAAACGACGTTCTTAAGAAGATGTGTTACCGCATAGAGACGTGCATCGAGAACATCGATATTTGCTGCCAAGAAACTTTCTTCACCGAATGAGAATGAATCTTTAATCCAGTTTGGAGAGCCAAGTACGATACGATATTCATCTTTTCCGTCAGAATATTTAAGAACGATTACTACACGTCCAGCTTCAGTCTGTTCGGAAACAACTGAGAGATTTCCAAGTGTCTTGAGTGTGTTTGATTCACGGTCCATATAGCTAAACTTGTAGTTGAAGTTTACGTTGTTTGCATATGGTTCACCATTACGATATCTTGGAACACGGTCTTTAATAATTTCTTCCAGCAAGCCTGTGAGAATACAAGCAAGTTCGTAATCGATCTTTACGAAGCTACTTGTCATTTTCGAATTGCTTCCAGCTACACCTTTGTTAAAGTCAAGAGTAAGTTTCTCATCATAGAAACCAATCTTTACCATCTGGTATTCTGTTCCAGACTTTTCGCCTGAGAAAGCAGTTGCAAAAGTGTACGACATACGTCTTGGACGGTTATTGTTACCGTTGTTGAAATTTCCAGCCATTGTTTACTCCTTTTTATAGCTCGTTTATTTATAAACCTCTAGAATAATGGTTATACGCATAACCATTCTTTTGATAACCGTACATATCTATTGTATCAAACCCGTTATCGTGTTTGAACTTATCCAATCCACCATCGTTATAAATGGACTGTTCAATATATTCGGCTAAAGATAACGAAATCGTCATTCTTTTTGTTTCTTCTACATTAGATTTTAACAGCTTTATGCTACAAATGCTTTCGAAAGATGTTGTAAAGAGTTTTATTTCAATTGGCTCCTTAAATCTATCCTCAAGCTTTCTACAACGTTTCATGAATTCGGCTCTAACGTATTCCATCTCAGGAGCTGTGAATCCTGTGAGCATTTTATCTAAAGGACTAACTGCTGTTCTAAAACCAGATTTAAATCCAGTTCTATATACAAGAGTATATTCCTTTAGCATTGATAATACGTATGGACAAGTCATGTCAACTATTAAGTTTGCTGCAGCTACGTTCAAATCAATGTATTTGTACATATTTTCAAGTGCACCTGTATCTGTTGCATCTACACCTGGCAACATACTTCTTATCTGTCGATTACGTTTTTCTCGTTCGACATCAGATACACGCTGTTCAATAAATTTAAACGATGGAGTAATTCCTTCTGATAGAAAATCGATTCCGTGATAAGTGACATCCATTGAACTACACAATTGCTCTCTCATATAAGAAAGCTGTTGTGTAACCAAGTTCAACGGACTACAAATGTCAAGTCTTATATTTGATAACTCAGAATTCACATTTGCTACTGTTGACAATAAGTTTGTCGATGGTGTGCAAACTGTCAATGAAAACGGTGTTATTCTTCCAACAGGAGTTTGACCATAATCAAACGCTGGAATACTATCTGGTATAAGCTTTGCATCTGTAAATCCTATAGCAGTTGCTCTGTTCAATGTAAGAACAGCATGCTTGAATCTTTCTTCAAAAGTCTTATATGCACTGCTCATATGAATATCATAGTAATATACTCTCTTTATATAAGATTTTCTATTCTGTGGAGCAGTCATAAATGCATTTGAGTTATCATCTTCAGGGAATCCTTTGACCATGCACTCAATAGTTTGAGTAGCTTGACCAAACATATCCATCGTATAATTGTGGGTTGCAGATTGAAATGGTTCTACATCGTGAATTATCATTTCATTTTTTGTATCACTGATGCTACCAACGCTGGTTCTAAATCTAAGCTCATCAGCGTCTTCTGAATAAATAGGCTTCAATATCATATAATATAACCTCCAACCATATCATACTATAAGAATATATAGCTAATTCCTAAAATGATATTAGCGGAGAATATGTGCATTTGTTTCCACTGAACTTACTTGTCTTGAATCCAATAGATGGAAGCAATGTTATGATACTCTGCAAGTGACCGTTAGTTAAGTTCTTGTAATCGATATATGGTACAAGCCATTCTGGCAGCTTTGTTACAGATGCTGAAATCGGAATGGCTATACTCTTCAATCCGTACTTTGCCAATTCAGGCATATCCTTGTTATGGAATACTTTATCCATAAGCAATTGATATACTTCTGGATAAGTTGCTTTCAATGGCAATATTGATTGTTCAGAATAAAGTGTTGTATTGAATACGTAACAATAATCCAAACGATTGATTTTCTTTGTCGGATTTAACAAATTCCATATAAGACAAGAACGTCCAGCATTATTCTGATAAATACCAGTTTTATAACCTGTCATTCCTGAGAACCTACACTTCTTACCAAATGTGAAATCGCCAGCCTTAATCTGTTGGATAATAAACCGTTCGATTTCCTTTTGCTTTCTGAAGATACTGATTGGGTCAACAACTTCAGATTTAAGAATGTCGTTCTCGATGATATCAAGAATCTTATCCTTTACAGCCTCGTTCATAGTAGATGAATTAAGTTTGATTCCGGTAGCAGCAATGCTATCCTTAAACTTTCCTTCACGAAGTCGAACGTGACAGATATAATTCTTCTTTGCACCCTTGTAAATGATAACCCGTTTAAACAAGAACTCGTTTTTCATTTCACACCATTTGCGTAAATCTGCTGGTACGTTTCCATGGCTACAAAGAATATCTCCGGCAACTTCTGTTACATGAACGCAAAGATTTGATACAATATTTGCAATCTTGAAGTCCATATCTTCATCCAAGAATGTAATAGGCTTACTTGGAATAGGTTGTTTGTTGTAAACACAATGTAATTTCCAAATATTCTGTACATGTGGATTAAGATTGATAATAATAGAATCTGTATCCGAAATGATAATACTTCGTCTACGTTTGTTCTGGTATTTGAATACTCGGTTAGGAGTAGACATCTTTGCAATTACAAATTCGTCCATCAACGCATAAATTTCTTTAAACGTTGGCAAAAACTCTTCAGGTGTTCCTGCTCCAGGCGACAAGAACTTTGTTGGACTCTTCAAAATCTTTTCAAATAACTCAAATACTCTTGGGTTATATGAAATAAACTTTGCAAGGTTATTCTTATAATAGAAATAGATTCGTTCTGTATCATTCAAAGAGCTTACAAAGTGATACAATGGCAAATCAACTTTGTTTACTATCTTATCAGCAGATGTAATTTTGTTAATCTGAAGTGCCATTATCTTAATACATTCGTCAACCGATGGAATGTATGTGATATATCGCAATAATGGAGAATCGAAATGTACACTTTCTTTTATTGTGTTTAGATAACACAAATATTCTCCAAAGTCTGTGAAATACATATTTCCATGTAAGAATCTTTCCATTGCCCACAACATCTCAGATGTCAACTGACGACACTGACTTGTTACAGCTGTTGCGGTATCAGGATTGTAAATCATTGAACCTGGCTGACCCTGTACGCCATAAACCGAGTTCATGAATACCTTTACTTTAAGCTGAAGAGCTTCCTCAAGTAATGCTTTCAACTGAAGCTCACAACCTTCAACGAAAGTTCCTTCTGCTTTCTGCTTAGATATCTCTGAGTCATATTCCTTTGCTTTCTCTTTATGTACGTTTCGTTCTTTCTTACTTTCCTTAAGCATTCGAGGAATAGGTGTATCAACTTTTCTATATGAATAAGTAAGTGTATTATTTGCTTCAATACACAAATCTTCCTGCTTTATCAAATCGTAGAAAGTGTTCATCTCGACTGAAATATTCTGACCTGTATAAAGGTTTCGCATTATCATTGATGGAAATTTTGGTCGTCGAGCTTCTATAATTCTATCCAACTCTTTTTCTAAGGCATCTTTGTTTATTTTGTCACCGTAAAGCATCGGTATACATGCCATCATTTTTTCTTTCCAAATCTGAGAAATTTCCATATTTTTATACCTCATTAAGTTCAATCAATTGTTAATTTTGGATTTAAAACATATGTATAGATTACACTTTAAATACAGGAGATTTACGCTTATGTCTAAATCTAAAGTACTGTCATACATTGCTAAAAAACTCCCAGGACTCATGTCAAGAGAAGCAGTTGAAACTCTTGTAGCTTCAAATGAACTCTCTTGGGAATCAGCCAACGCTATCATTACAAATATTGATATGCAGGCTCGTGCCACAGAATCTGAAGGAGCTGTAAAGCACGTCGATATTGCTAATTCTAGCAAGATGGACATCGCTAAAGATGCAATGGCACATCACTTTGCAAATATCAAATTCGAAGCTCTTCTTCAGAAGATTCAGGAAGATGATACTTTGCAGTACGACGAGTTCGTTAAGCTTGACAATGAACGCAACAAGATTGTTGCTGACATTATCAACAAACACGAAACCGACCTCAACATCATGCTTAACCAGATTAAGACAACTGGCGGTGTAAATGCCGACGCAGTTGATGCTCTTATCCAGACAAAGCTCGGTGTTGCAGCAATTGATTAATATATAATCAAAAAATAAGTGACGTGGCTTGGTGCCACGTCACTGTTTTTATGAATTTTCTCCGTTTTCAATAGCATTAGCTGCATCTGAATACAATTCATCGAAAGTTGGAAATGAAGAAGCAGAATACTCTCCATTTCTAATCTTCGTACATATTTCCTGCATGACCTGTTTTACATACAATAGTCTATTGTTTTCCAACTCTGTTTCAGCCTGAAGAAGTCCGACCTCATTCATCTGGGTAACAAGTCGGTCTTTGTATTCACGATATTCGCTAGAAGCACTTTCTGCTTCTTTTGTTTTCGAATACAAATTACGTTCAGCAGCTTCCTGATTATCTTTGCTTTGCTTAAGTGCCAAATCTCGTCTATTTATAAGCTCAGACTGTTGAGCTTTAATATCATCTAGTACAGAGTCAGTTGTAAGTACATCTGTAGACGATACTTGGATATTAAGATTATCCGCAACAAATTCATCGATATCATTGATAGCTTTAATAAGTTTATTTGTTGCATCTTCAAAGAAATCATTTTCATCAAGTACAGTATCGAATTTCTTCATGCCTGTATTGACAAGGAAGTTATATTTCTTAGCTTCCTGAAACTGATAAGTTTTTGTAAAATCAATTAAAGATGCTGGGATGTAAATCGTATCAGTTGACTTTTCTCCAATTTTTATCGGGTCGTAAGACTTAATCTTTCTACATGCATAGATTACCGTTGAATTGGTAATCAAAAGCAAATACTTACTAATGCTTAAACTGTAAGCATTGAAGTATTTTGCTTTTATATCATATGAAGGGTCGAGCTCCGACAAAGTGCTAATACTAGTAATCCCAGTAACCTTTACATCGCAATCCAAATCAGTCCAAGGAGAGCTAAAAGCAACGTGATAATATGATTGAACTTTCAAATCTGTCGCCATATCGCTCTCCTATCAGATTATGCCGAAGTAGCACTGTTTGGTCCGTAAACAGTCCAAATGTTTCCTGCAAATGTGAATGTAAGTTCCTTACGTGCAAGAGTCGTGTTAATTGTTTCAGAAATAGAATACTGTGATACAAATTCATCAGTAAGAGACTGGTTAAGACCCATAAGGTAGCCGAGTACAGTAATGAGAATGTAATGGAACTCACCAGCATCTCCAGAAACAACTTCGCCATAAACAGGTTTGTATGATGGGAATCGTTTACTGATTGGAAGGATAATACCTGAAGCAGAGTCAACTTCGACCGCAATAAGTGGGAAGTTAAATCTGAATGTATTTCCTGGATTCCATCCTGCTCCTGGTCCAACATGGAATATTTCAGTTGCACGATAATCTGCATTTGTTGTTGAAATAGAGAAACCAAATGCTGTAAGAACTGTTGCGAGTTCAAGTACCGAAAGTGGATGTACAACGTAAGAAGTACCGCCGGTTGTTTCAATTGTATTATCGTAAAGAGGAATAATACGAATTTCGTTTTCAGAGAAGAGTGTAGGATAAGTGTAACGAAGATATGTCATATCGTCGTACTTATTTGTCAGGTACTGTTTTACCTGAACTTTCATTACATCTTCTGAAAGACCTGCCTTGATACTTGAGTAAACGAAGAACTGCTCTTCTACAGTTTCTCCATCTTTAATGCGTTTGTCAACTACAAACTTTGCCCAAGATTTAAATTTACCACCAGCAAGTGTATCGAACTGTTTTGAAATAATCTGTGATTCAAATTCTGAAGCAGAAATCTGGTCGTCAGGTGATTCCAAATCTTCATAGCGATATACTGCATAAGTGATATTATCGCTACGTTCAACGAATGCATCTGCATCGAAATAGATGTAGAATGTAACATTACCAGAACTGAATCCGGTAATAGTAAACTTAGCATAAGCTAAACGATTTGGATGAGTAGAACCCTGTATTACAAGAGAACCAGGAACGTAATTTGCTACGTAATACTGGTTGTCTTTTGAATCGAATGTTGGGTTAGCAAGAAGTTCGTCACCATAGTTATAGTAACCAGAAGAAATAGGGTTGTTGTTAGCTGAACTCTGGTTATTGTAAACCCATTCCATTACCTGAAATGCTGCATTCCAAGCAGCAAGCTGTGTTGCAGAATCTGTAGGAGCGATGTCCACAGTTGTGAGCAATCCAGAGCTGTTGTCAGCAAGTAAAACGTTTGTATTTGCAGAATTAAAAGTACTGCGTTTAATAAGAGATCTGCACGATGCAAGAGCTTTCTCACAATCGTTTACAGAATATTTGAAGACCGCATTGGTTGCACCTGCGGTATCAAAACCAAATTCATGATCTGGCGAGTAGTTTGATGGATAGTCAATGCTTCCTACCTGGTAGTAAAAACCAGTTACGGATGACAATGTAGCCATAACGTGCCTCCAAATTTATTTATATAGATTAATAGTAGCTTTAATCATATTAATGTCAAAATATAAAAAATAAAGAAAAAAAATAAGGCGGTCTTTCGACCACCCTATTTACAAGGCTACAATTGATTTACTCTAATTAAGCCTCTACAGGAGCTTCGTCAGCTTCTGACTTAGCTTTCTTGCTAAGCAAGAGTCCTGTAACAACGCCAACGCCTGTAGCAATAGCTGCACCTACGATTGTGAAGAATGCCCATTTTGGCAGCTTTTTCTTTGCCTTAGCTTCTGTTTCAACAGCTGTTGTTTCTACAGCTTCCTGTACCTGTGATGTTGTTTCCTGATTTTCAACCATAATATTGTCCTCCTTCTGGGTTGATTCATTTGCAATTTCAGGTTCTCCAAGAACCTGGTCATCAGTTGCGTTAATAGTATACACTACTTCGCAATCGATGTCGAATTCAGGATACTGAATTCTGATTTTCTGGCCACTTGTTTTGTTCATATCTACGATGCTCAATGGCCAATATCGCAATACGTTTCCGTATGCGATTTCGTCAATTGGACTACCATTGATAGTCCAATCTTCAGTTGGATCGTCAAGGTTTAAAGCGATACGAACTGTGATAGCAGTATCGCTTTCTTTAAGCTCTCCCTTAACTTTCATTGTATCTGTACGGATACCGTACATCTTCAATATATTAAGAGCTTCTTTTGTTTCAGCGTTTTCTCCAAATGTTGTAACTTTGTTTTTAACAACCTGAAGATAAGCCTGGTATACTGGTTTCTTTTTACCCATATTCTATTCCTCCACAGCTATATTAAATACTAATAGATGTGGTTTAAATAAATTTTTTCAAATATACAAACTTAGCATCATAAGGTTATGTTTTTTCCAAATGGTACTAAGTTGCATATTTGAGTTAACAGCTTGTGCAGGACGAATTACTTTCCCAGCATTGCACTGAAAATATCTTCAGCACTGTTATCGCGGTTTGTTGTTTCCTGAGATTCAATCCAAGATTTGTTAGCGTCAATTGATTTGAAGCCAAGACCCTGACGGTCAGTTGCAGCAGCAGCTTCTGCACGCTGCTTAATCTGGTTGAAACGATTCTGGTATCTTTCGGCGATCTTAGAAAGATTACTGTATCCAGCGAGGTGAACGATAGGTATTGCACCATTTTCTTCAGGATCATAGTAACCTGCCATACCAGATTCAGTTACTGTACATCCGATTCCGTTTACAAGTGAATCGCGAACATGTGATTCTCCAGATGGAATTTCACAAGCCATCTTGTCAACACGTGCACCTTCAGGAAGAATGAATGGGCTACGAATTACATAATCGTATTCATTGCCTGCTTCATCTCTCTTGATTTTATCATATGTAAACAAAGCGTGACAGCCAGATGTGATGATTGCACTCCAGCGGTCCTGCATATCAAGGTTGGATGTGTTTGAAATGTAAGATGTGAACATGTAGCGTTTGATAAGCTTTGCCACAGCAGCATTTACACCAGCCCAACGTTTTTCATCGTCGACAGTAGCGTCAAGTTCAGGAGCAAGGTAGTCGTTATCTACCAGCAAGAATCTTGCAAGTTTTGCCTGAGAAAGATTTGAGATTTCTTTCAATGCAGAAATTGTATTTTCAAGAGCATCCTTTCCAGCATTTGAAGCAGGAAGAATTGGCATACCGATAACGATATCGCTACGAGATTTGATACTGAAAGCGTTTGATTCAAGCAATGCTGTGAGGAAAGGACCATATCCTGAACCTGTTCCTCCATCGAGAGAATAACAAACAAAGTAAACATTTACACCTTTGCCTGTGTAGATTTCAGTAAGCTTGTTCAAAACGTAATCTTTCTGAGATGTACAATATCCCTGAGATGCGTCTCTTTTCTTTCCAGCACCAAACGAATCGCGATCGAGCGGGATTCTGTTCTGTTCTGGAACCAGAGCAGCTGCTTTTAAATCGCTATCTGAAAGGTTAATAGAACTGACAACTGAGCTATCAATTCCCAACACTTTTGCCATGGTCATAACAAGACTTGTTCCACCCTGACCAACTCCAATCAAGCCGATATTAAATCGACGTTTCTGTGTCATCTGTGATGACTGTTCCATTTTGTATACCTCCACACTTTTGTGTTTTTTAATATATTGAATATCCTATAATCAAGCCAAACCGGCCTTCTATGGTATCAATACTATTATATACACTCAGTCCGGCACTTAAACCAAAATGTAAATTGCCAAATAAACGATACTGTAATCCTAAATCTGCATACATTCCGATTCCGCCAGTTTTAGAAAAGCATGGACCCATGATAGCAAATGGAGTAAATGAAATATTCTTTTTTATTTCTTTATTTACGTCTTTCTTGTAGTTTTCAAACTTGAGTTCGAGCTCTTTTTGATTAGCGATGAGATTAGCGTTCTCTTTTTCAAGCGCTTCGATATTGGCATAAAGTGAATTGGAACGTTCGATGGATTTGTTAACTAAATCTACATAATCTTTAGATTGTTTATTATACATTTCCACCAAACCGTCTGTAAGAGTTTTGTACGCTTCAAGCGTTGTTGGATATTCACGAATAAAAGTTTCCCCATTGATATTCAAAACGATGTATTTATTCGATTCGGCAAATACCGGAAGAGCAATTGCTGACAGTAAGAAAACCATAGCAAGAATAAAACGTTTACATTTATTAATCATATTCTATCCTCTTATAAGTCTTCTTGTAACCGGAACGATTGTCGTTACGTTTCATCGTTCTATTACCCCAGTTATTATCAGACGACTTCTTTGTTTCCGCGGAAGTTTTGGTAGGCAATTTAGGTTTAGATTTCTTTGCGAAATGAGCCTGAGTTCGTTGATCTATTTTATCACATCTGCGTTCTACTCTTAACAAAATATCTCGCAGATTGCAATTGTAATCGCGCAAATGCGAATCCAATGGGTTCACTGCACGATATACAGCATTGATGTGATTTCGAGTTATGATTGACTCAACAATGTTGATTATAATCGCAATAACAATAATTGCAATAATAATCCAAGCCCACAGTGGCACGTTTAAAACGAAGTTTAAAAACGATGTCATTACAACTTCCTCCTAGTCGTTCTTTTTCTGCTGAGTTGATTTAGGTTTTTCAGCAGCCATTACGTCCTGCAAGTAGCAGGCTCCTCTAGCCTCCGGACAATCTCGTTCCGGGGCAAAGTCAGGATTTCCTTCTTCAAATGCACTGTGTGGCACTCCAGAAGATTCTCCAGCTTTAAGATTCTCTTTACTCATATTCGACTCCTTATCATCGAAATATATAAAAAGAAAACAGGATAGCCGATGCATGCTAATCCTGTTTTTGTTACTAAATCTGAGTAGTACTTGTTACAGTAATAAACAGACGTTTAAAGTCATATGCTTTCTTGAAGTTTGTCATATTCAAGCTAGTTGTAGAAGATTTTCCAACCATACACAGCTGTGTGTCTTTCTGCGATACATCGCAAAGCTGAACACTATTGACAATTTGACCTTTTGGTAAACCAAAGAGTTTTGGTTTAGCTGTTCTTGATGTCAGTTTCATATCTTCCAACGGAATTGAATGCATGTAGTTCTGGCCATCAACAGGGTCTGTTGAACTTACCAAAAGTCTATCACTATCCAAAACTTCTGAAGGAACACAGACAATTTTCACACTTTCTCTAGAAGATTCATCAAATGCCGATTTAACACCAGCAGCTGCTCTTCCGAGAACAGGGATATCGTCTATCTGACAAAGATTGTAAGTACCGTTTGAATTTGCAAACAGTATGTTATCACATGCTGCGCATATTTCAGAATTATAGCAAGCAATGTCTTTGATAACAGAGCCTGTTGTCAAAATTCGTTTTCCTTTTATTTCAGAAGCAGCAATACGTTTAACTTTGTTGTCATTTGTAATACAAATCAACTCGTCATCTTCTGAATAAATAGGCGTTGCACATGTGATATAAGGTTCGGTGTTATTAAGCTCTAACCAAGCATTGACAACTCTGAATGTGCTCATTTCAATTCTGTTAATTCCACCATTGTCATAACAAACTATGAAACCGATAGGAGTTCCCTTAATAGCTGTTCCTCCAATAATTTCACGAACGTTTCTTCCAACGATTTTTACAGGTTTCAAACCCGTAAGGATATTTCTAGAATCGCGAACACCATTTGCATCATAAAGACCGATAGAACTCTTAGACCAGATTAAAGAACCTTTTGACATTACGACTTTCTGAGAAGTCTGTTCTTCATAGTCCATAATAATTGTAGTTCGTCTAGGACGACCAAACAATCTCTTAAGTTCAACCAATTCGTCTTTAATAATTTCATCAATGTGGTTGAGGCAGTATTCGTTCTCATCAACGATATTCTTAAGTCTATCGATTTTTGCAACAAGTTCGGCTTCACCGAAACTTGAGAGAGAACCGAGGCTCATTTCATAAATACCTTTTCCCTGAACCTTTGTAAGTTTGAATTTGTCATGCAACTTGGTGACAACTGCATCTTTATCACCTTTGCATTCCTTAATTGTTTTAATAACGTCATCGATTTTAGGGAATACCGAAAGGATTCCTTCATAAACGTGACGCTTATTAAATGCGTCTGAAATAGCAGCGGTGTGCTTTCTTCGTTTAGAATCATAGCGGATATTGTACCACTGCTCAATAATATCTCTTACAGTTACATAAACTGGATAACCATTCTGGTTAATCATAAATGAAAGTGTGATACTTGTTTTAAATGGAGTAACCTTGTACAATTCATTTAAGATTTCAACCATGCTACTATCTTTCTTACAACGATATTCATAGGTCTTTTCTTTTGCTTTAGATTTGTCTTTAGCTCTACCGACCAGACAATCGCCTTCGTTGTTAGAATCATCGTGATAGTTAACGTCCTGCATATTTTCGATGCCTGACAAAACCATGTTTCCAGCTTTAACTTCATCCATTGCTGCAATCATAACTGCATCGCGGTCTACATTGTATGGGAATTCTGTAAGAACGATTGTGTTTGTTTCTCTATCGAGATTTGCTTTACCTCGAACAATAGCTGTTGCAGCTGCACCTGTTTTGTAGAAGGCTTCAAGAGCTCTACCATTTACAATTTCACCACCAGTTGGGAAATCAGGGAACAAACCGTCTACAAGGTCTTCATTCTTGATATTTTTGTTGTTAATGTATCTGATACACATATCAGCTACTTCTATCAAGTTATGTGGCGGAATGGATACACGGAAACCTTCACCGATTCCATCTATACCATTCAGAAGTACAAGCGGAAGTCTTGTTGGTAAATATTCTGGAAGTTGTTTTGTATAAGAGAAGTTATCAATATAGTTTACAGATACAGCATCCAAATCATCAAAGATTACTTTACGTGCAAAGTCCGAAAGTTTAGCTTCAATGTAACGAGCTGCGGCTGCTTCATCACCGTCCTGTGTACCAAAGTTTCCTTTACCTTCAATGTATGGATAAGCTAATACCCAAGGTCGACCCATACGTGTAAGACAATCTTCTACAGACGAGTCTCCATGAGGATGGTAACTACCAAGAACTGCGCCTACAATAGTTGCAACCTTTGTCATAGAATACCAACCATGCTCATGCATTGTATAAAGAGTTCGTCGATGAACAGGTTTCAACCCATCATACGCACTAGGAAACGCACGAGTGAATGTTTCGAGAGCGTACCTGATGATGTTACGGCGAGCAGCCTCAATCATATCAACATCTTCGTTGTATTCTTTTACAGGTAAGTTCTCTTCTTCAAGATTTTCATTTTTATTCTTTTTACTCATTTTCCAAGCTCCAATCTATTTTATTAGTAACCAAGAATCTATAACGTGTGGCAAGTTAGCCTCACCAAGTCTTTTATATGCAATTATTGTACCGTGTTGTTTAATAACAGCTACATTTTTTAATCCTTCGAAATCAATTTTCATTATACTGTAACCGTCATTATGAATTAATGGTTCAACTTTACAACCAATCCATTTAAGTTGGTCCTCAACAGGAAATGCAATACGGAATCCACGCTGCTCTTTGTTATCAAATGTGATTACACCTTTTCGTCTGATATCGAAATAATTATTTACATTTTCAACCTCATCTCTGATACTGTACAAAGTATCGATGAATGCTCGGTCTGAAGACACGAAACAAATGCCTTCTGTATCAGAACCATATTCTGATATCACATTTTTAACACTGTACAAAACACCTTTCATAATTATAAAACCCCTATTATAGTCACAATATATAACCTATAATATCTTTATTACCGTGACATTTATAAGTTAAGGAGACAATAAAAAATAACAGTGGACTTAACCACTGTTATTCTTATTAAAACCGGGAATTATTTTCCACAACAACAGCAAGTTCCATCACAGCCATCGGTTACAACCTGTCCGATAGTTTCAGAGATGTCATATGAAAGTGATACGCCTTCTTCTGTAGGTGTAGAATTGACTTCACCTGTGTAAGCGTTACTGTTTTCATCTACAAGCTCGTAGAATTCTGGAACACCTGAATCAAAACGAGCAGTTGCTGGAATAGAATACTTCTTTTTAGCAGCGTTCCACCATTCATTGAGAAGGGCTCTTCCGCTAGCAGCAGATTCAGTTGCAGCATCGTAACGTGCTCTACGATCAGCATCTGAGAAAGATTTTGGAGCAGGTGTAGAAAGAATACGTTCTGCGTTATCTACTGTTGCAGCAATGTGGATAAACGCAGCAACATCTGTTTGGTCGATTGGTGTATCGATTGTAATACGTTTACGTGTAAGAGTGATAATTTTACTCATATTAAGAGTTCTCCTTATAATTATAAGTTTTCTATATAAATGTATCAGCACTTATTAAATATAATAAATGCTTGTGAATTTAATCCTGTTTTGGGATAAAATCAGTCGTTTTATTTGGTACCCCGTTTTCGTCTACACATTCGTAGAACTCATGTGATTCGGTATCAAAACGAGCGTGGCTTGGAATACCATATTTTTGTCTAGCCATAGTCCACCACTCATTAACTAGCGATGCAGAGTTATTGTCAGACTCAATGACGTTTTTAAAGTACGCTTTACGCTCTTCTTTTGTCATATTTTCTGGAGCAGGTATATCCAACGCTTGTTTGGTATTAGTTATCATTGTATTTATACGCTCAAAAACACTAACATCCACCGGATCAATTGGAGTTTTTAAATCTGTTATAGGTCTACGTTTAAGTGCGCAATTTTCACACAAATGTAATGTTTCCATAAAAATCCTCTTGTTCAAAGTTTATCTACATAAACGTTACAATCATTTTTTTATTTTATACGCAGCGTGGGTCGAGAATAATTCCATAATAAACAGGTTTCAATGCTCCATCAGCACGCTTATCAATTGCTTTAAAGAAATCCGATGCATTCATTGGAACGTTAAATCCGTTCTTACCAACTGGTTTGTAATTGTTGTTAGGATTTCCGTAACTATCGTTTATATTGATAATAGTTATATCGTTTATAAATTCATTTTCAGGAATCGAAATATTATCGCCTGAAAGCGATATATCGCAATCTGTGATTCCACTGAAAGTAGCTTTAAATCCAACAACTGTGACAGCATGTCCGAATCCACAGAATTTTCCAGTTGTAATAACAGGTCTACCTCTTTGGATTTCACGAGCAAAATCTGCTTCTGTCATATTGTAACAAAGCTTAGCAACGTTTTTTCCAACCCATTTATTGAAAGCATAAACTTCAATTTCCCAAAGTTCACGAGCATCGTAATCTTTTGCCCAAGCATTCTTTTCTTTATACTGCTTTGTAAATTTTACAACGTCTTTATCGTTGTGCATGAACCAATCATACTGGTCTTCAAACTGTTTGTATCCGCCAGTCTTATTTTTGCCAGTTGGTAAATCAAATACCCTTGTAAGAAGTCGTGCCCAGTTAATAAAACTTGTTGGGAAACAAACTACAAACGGATCGCGTTCATTGTTTACCTGTGTATAAAACTCTTCCGAGTTTGCAATATTGTGTGAATATACGAATTTTTTTGTCATAGTTTTCATAAACCTCCTCTCGCATTAAAGTTCAATATAATGTCAAAAAAAATAAGCCCAGACTCAACTAGGCTTATTTTTAATTACTACTCAACAACTACTTCATAGTATACCTTTCGGTTGAAGTATTTGTTCCATGTTACACGAACTATACGTTCATTGGATGCTGGTATGTACTGTCCATCCACTATCGTTCCGACAGGGAACACATCGATTACATAATCTTCTCGTTCAATCGAACAAGAATCGTTTGGCAGAACTCTAGCAGCTTTTATCATAGCTTCTTTATCAGCCATCTGATTTTTAACTGCGCTGATTCTTCCGTCGGCAATAACTCTTACACAGAATGTAACCATCAATACAAATGCTACAGCAAGCATTGTTCCACAGAACACTTTGTCGTTCTTTTTCATAATTAATCCTCCCAGAATAATTAAACACTAAGCAGTTTTCATCTGCTTAGCCATCATTTCAAATTTGTTTCTTAAAGATGCCATCTCTGAATCATCAAGATTCTCGTGACGAACCATATTGCGACATCTTGCAATCTTCAAGTTCTCCAATTGATTTCTTCTATATTCAGTTACGGCATTCTTTTCAAGTAATTCGATTGTATAATTCATAATACTTTTCTCCTATCACCATTATATTAAGTACTTTTTATGTGGTTTAAATAAAAAAATAACCCCTTTTTCAAGGGGTTATTTTTCGATGTGTTTAATAAGTATTATATTACACTTATTTCAGAGAATCCGTCTTTAGAACGGGCAGCGTTTCTGATTTCAGGAATAAGATTCTTGACCTCATCCTCCCTCAGCTTTCTCAACTGAACTGTGTGATACATCTTGTGATGTGGACGTCTTGATGGATGATTTGCATGATGTTTACCCCAATCCTCAAGAGAGTAAAACTCTCCGTCTATAATAAGAGTTACTGTTCCGATGAACTGTGGTAAATCTTTTACCAGCACATCGACCCACATACCAGGTCGATCGTCGGTCACATCCCACATTTCCAACCAACGTCCGGGTCCATCATTAAGACTTGTACGATTTTGCTTTTTCATTTCAAGCATTCGTATGGCCAACCATACCAATTTTGTGTGACTAGGATTTACGTTAAGAGTCAATCCGTCTACAACATTAACTTTCATATCGAACCTCCTCAAGTTCTTCTACAATTATATTAAGTATTTTATTTCCAATTAAAACAAAAAATAAAACTGACCCTTAAGTGGGTCAGTTTTATTATTATGTAAGTTTATGCATTCTGAGTTGGTTCTTTAAGACCGTTGAGGATAGCAGTTTTGTTTTCACGATACTTGCTTGTGAAATCTAAGTAGAACATGTACTTAAGTCTTTCACATTCCATCTCAACAATCATATCCTGGTATTCATCCACGCAGTTTTCATCGCCTGGAGATATCATAGACCATTCTACAGATACAGTATCCTCTTCTCCACTCTTATGAGAATAGAATCTGTTTACAAAGAAGCCGGCAACAACATCGTTCTTACCCTTAAGGATTTCATCGATATCTGCTGCTGAAGGATTCTTGTATACCGATGTACGAAGAGTATCTTCAGCTTCACCAGCTTCTGCTGGAACAAGTTCAAACAGAAGAATCCATGTATCGGTATCTTTTCCAACTCTTCCAGTTTCCTTCAAACGTACAAGGTTATCAAGATTCTGGGCAATTGTAAAACGAACTGAACTTCCATCTGGAACCATCATGTAAGCCATAACGTCGCCAGGAACAGCTTTAGGGAATTCTTCTGTTCTTCCGTCGCCAAGGTCCATCTGACGATTTTCACACAATCCACCAACGCTATCAGAGAACATTACGTCACTAAGAATAGCAAGACGAATATCATCTGCTGCTCTTAATTCAAGAAGTTTCTGTGTAACGTTACTAACCTGACTTGGTGTTGGTACAATAGTTGTTTCTGCCATTTATTTTTTCTCCTTTCCACTAAGCTGTGGCTGCATCTCTATAAATAGGTTTAATCTCAATACCTATACTGAATAAGTATGAGTGAAGCATTAATGCTGGTACATCGTCGTAGAATTCGTCATCGTTCAAATCCAAATCATGAAGTTCCATAGGATCTTCTGTAAGAAGCATCTGTGAAAGCTTTTCAATCATTAAAGGATTTGTAGAGTATGTTGAAATGTAGCGATGTACAATTTCACTTGGGATACGGATAAACAAGTTATCAGATTCCATTTCTCCATTTCGAATAGCCGATTTAGAGTATGGACTCATCATGTTACCCTGTTTACCAGGTTTGTTTGGAATACCTACCTGGTTAGTAGAACCAAGTGAACGTGCTGAGAATTTATCATCCGGATTCTGTTTGAGAACCATGTAATACTTCTTACCGATGATGACGTTATTATCACTTTCGTAAGTTCTTACAAGGAATCCAGCATCATTAATTTCAGCTTTAACTTTGAATCCGCCAGTGTTAGTGTTTCCACCACCATTGATAGCATCTGTTGAAATTGTACGATATACAACTTCTCCAGTTTTCTGGTCTACCATTGGTAATACACCCGGTGTTCCAAAGATGTATTCTTCTTTCTTTTTCTTATCGACGTCGAATGGTGTTACACCATTGTCGAATAAGCCATCCTTAGGCATGAAGTACTGAGTTGTCTTTCCTTCACGAATACAACCGTCGATTGAAGGGATGTTTGCATTTTCGATTGGAAGTGCAGTGAAGTTATGTTTAAATTCACACTTCATTGTAATCTTACCAGGTTTTACCTTATACTTTGTATAAAGGAATTCGAGGTTTTCTGGAGAAATAGTTCCACCAAACGGTTTCTGGATTGGGAACAAACCTGTCTGATAAGTGTCTTCAAAGAATGCAACTAAGCCAGCTTCATCTTTACCAGCAAGGAACTGCTTAAGAGCAACACCTTCTTCTGGGTTAGAATCCATCGCAAATTCAACAATGGCATTTACTTTCTGTTGCATTGTTAGCATCTTACGAATTCGTTTCAACCATTCGCCAGCTATGAAGGAATATTCTACTTCGTACAACTGACCTGGGTTTGCACGAGCTGGTACACCTGGAGGCGACAAAATGATATCTGCAACGTTTCCAAACTGGTCTCGTGGCATATATGATTTTGGAACAATCTTTGAGATTACGCCTTTACCACCAAAACGGTCTGTAATTTTGTAACCATTAAAGATATTCTTCTTTTCATATGTAACGATTTCGATGTATGCGAATTCGAAGTTATTGTTGTTGTTTGTAAACTGGCTCTTCTTTTCGATATAGTCACAAGCATGACAATACCAATCGCTAAGCTGGTGAGTATACTGAACTCTCTGTGAAGCAGGTGCTTCTACAATAGGTTTAAGTATTCTTACAATTTCTGTATAGAACTTAACGAGTGCAACATAATATTTGAATATCTGAGATTTGTTTCCAGCATCTTCAAACTCTTCACCGTCGTTGATAAATACGTCGATATCAGCTACATATCCGTGACCTCTACAAACTTCATCAGAAGCTGTAATATGACACAATGCATTCTCTGTAAGTTCAGCAGCAGCATTGTCATAGTTAACAGTACGTTTTGCATAAAGCATTCCGTCTTTAACTTCTTCACCAATGTCCGGGAAACATTTGTAGTTATTTGCATCGCCATAGAGGTTAAGAAGAATCTGGTTTTTATTCAATGTGATGGAAGTCTTATTGAAGTTGTAGAAACTACATCTTTCATAGAATTCGTCAGAAATAACCATACCGTCTTCCTCATTTGCTGCAAGAGAAATGAAGCAGACATTTGGATTCAAACCGTAACGATAGTTACCGTATTCATCATGGTTATTTGATTTATAGATTAAAGAACCTTTCTTAATAACATCGCCCGGTTTGTATTCGTCACCGTGTGTGAATGGACGAAGATAACCCTGCTCCTCAGATAAGCATTCATAATGCTTTACTTCATAAAGTGTGTAAACCTTTGTCAACACGTTCTGAAGAATGTAGATGTAATTAAATCGTCCTGTAATTGTGTATTTTGGAATAACTGCAATTACTCTATAATCTGCATCAGATGTCAGATAAGAGTCTGTGTATTTTCCATATGCTTTCTCAAAACCTGTTGGAACAGCTGGTGTTTCAGGATTAATCAGCGGGACAGCGTGCTCCATAAACTGGCAATCCATTACGCCTCGGTTACCAGATAAGAATTGAGGAAGGGTGAGGTTTAACGCACCGAGCATCTGATACGCTTTATCATTAGGATACGCTGCGTTTACTTCATCCAATTGTGCTTTGGTTATCATATTTTACCTCCAATACAATAACATTTTCCTATACTTAATAAATATATACGACAAAATATATTAAATTTTTGGCTATTTAAGTGTTAAAGAAAGAATAAAAAAATAACCTTACTCGCACATAAAGTGCTTTCAGGTTATAAAGATTAGGTCGTTAACGCAATGTCTTTAGTTGGGTCATCATCAGGATTACATTGTTTCAGTTGTTGTGTAAATTGGATTCCATAAGCTGGTAAACTGTACTGCATATTGTTTGTTTGATGCATCATCCATTCGGCTTGTTTATCAGCATTATGCATAGCTACAACAGCTTGTTTCTCGATCAATGTTTCAAAAGCTTTGAATCCACGTTCCTGATCTTCACCTTCAGCGAATGTAACTTCGGACACACGTCCGAGTTCATCATAAGTAATTTTCATAGTAAAAAATTCCTCCTTTACTAAATTTGTTTTATTAATTAGGTTGTTAACGCAATATCTTTATTAGGATCATCAACGTTGCAAGGTTTTAATCGATTATCAAATTTTAAAGCAGCCATAGCATAGTTATATTCCATAACGTGCAGATTCACTTCACTGTTGTATTTAGCAGCTTCGACATTGTATTTAGCAGCTTCGACATTTTTATCCATTGCATATTTACTTGCTGCAGCTTGCTCTTTAACCAATAATTCGAAAGCTTTAAAACCAAGTTCCTGGTTTTCACCTTCGTCAAATTTAATTTCAGACACACGTCCAAAGTTGTCATAAGTTATTCTCATAGCGACTAATCCTCCTGTTGCTATTAAATAATATATTTTGTCACAGTATTATATTAAATACTTTATCTAGGAAGTCAAATAAAAAAATAACCGACCCACTAAGGGTCGGTTATACTTAAATCCATTTAATTACAGATTGCCTGTGAAGAAGTCTCTCAGAAATCTTTTCCAAGTAAAGTGACTTCTAAAGCATCCGTCTACATCCTTGTACCAGTACTTCTTGTAACACTTATTCTGCACATATGCGATAAGCATTCCAACCAAACACATGATTCCCACGAAGATCATGGCTTCAAATATACCGATGTACATACTTTTCCTCCCAAGATTATATTAAATACTTTTTATCACATTTAACATAAATTCTTGTTAAGCGGAAATGCCATTTTCAAATACAAACTTTGAATCGAAAGTATTCTCAGCCTTAACGTCAAATGGAGATACACCTGCTCCCTGAATAAGAGAGTAACCATTGTTCATCACGCTGATATCAGTGTCTTTAAGGATATTGTTATTGTAATGAATATTAAGGTCAGGTCTAAGATTAAGACAGAAATAATGCTTGTTTGCTTCAGCAAGTTCTGCAAAGTTGGTATAAGCTTCAGAGATATCGTTTCTTGGATTATAGCTATCTGTGAATGAGTAAATCATAGCAAGGCGCTGTTCAAGAGGAAGATTCAATCCCCAGTCTGTCAGTGGCATTGGCATTTTATTACCGTAGAACATGTCCTGAGTAGCATGGTACTTTGCAGTAAATGCAAGTGCACGGGCAACCTGTGGGAACTGTTCGATTGTTTCAAGAAGTGTACGGCGTGTAAACTGTACTTCTGGAAGAACATCAAGCGCAATCTTATTGCTTCCACTGAAACCAAACTTCTTTTCAAACAAGTATTCCATATCGGAAAGTTCAGGCAGATAACCTTTTTTCATATCGAAAATCATAGGGAATCTTACACCTTCGATATTGTACTTGTTCTTTACAAATGAAGCATAACTCTTGAAGCCATTGATTTCTGGACCATAAACAGGGTTTCCTCTGTCCATGTTAAGTTTTTCGCCAGAAACAATATCCATAATCTTAAATGACTGGTAAATAAACTCTTTACCACCCTTAAGCTTTTCACCCATACCGAGGAATGGAAGATATCTTGTTTCTTTATCAAACATTCCAACTTTCATTTCTTTAGTTTTATGGTTGATACAATGCAGACCAATGTTTGCAGCATCGATATAAGGCTTCATCTTACGAACAAAGATTGTCCAAGCTTTTGCATCAAGTGCGCCTTCCATATTTGAACCAAGTGAAGTATTTTCTTTTACTTCACCAGATTTATCAAGCTGCACCAAATCATCAACACCATTTGGGTTAACCTGAGCTACAGAATCGACTACAATGTATGTAGGTGCAAGGAATAAGATTTCACGTCCATCAACATCTCTCAATCTTGATGGAAGAATGTAATCTTTTCTACAAGTAGTTTTGATATTGTAAATCTTGATAATCAAGTTTGCAAGGTCGAGAAGTGTAATAGGTTTGTTTGAGTAATTACACTTTGTCATGAAATCAGCAGGTGACCAATTCGCCAACGCCATAAATCGGTTAGGAGGCGTATTGTTTTCTGGGTCAAAGTAAAACAGTTCACTGTATCCTGGTCCGAAACGATTTCGAACGTAGTCGATAGCAGATGCAATTGCACCAATTGTGAATGAAGTTTTACCTGTACCTGATTCACCGATGTTGTTTTCAAGACGAGGGAACACACCACCGTTGATTACAGGCATATTGTTAATGCCTAAAACTGGTGCTCCGCAATACACGTTGTAAATTGTGTATTTTGTAGGAATCGCTGGAAACTGAATGAAGTTATTATCTCCGCTGTTAGGGTCTCCATTAAGCGCCATGCGATTCATTAATTTACTACCAAACATAGCCATTTTATTTCTCCTCTGGTGCGGCAATGTGATTGCCATTGTTTTCATTTTCAAACACTACAAAAATGTCATTCGACATGTACAACGCGTTATTAAGTTCTATCAAATAATTATTGATAACAGCTGCTTTATCGTCGATTCTATTTCTAAGAACCTCGAGTTCAGTTATGACTCGCTCACAATACATCTCGAGTATTCTTGCCACATAGATGTAAAGCATATCGCCGTTAGATTGCTGAGCAGGTTGTTTAGCGTCGTTTACTAACGACGCCTCTTCCATAGATGTATAATATGTATAATTCAAAGCATATTCTCTATAGAAAGCGTTTTTCATATCTGCACTCATCTTTGATATAATAGACGCCGTCATTATAGACAATTTCTTTTGTAAAACACCTTCCTTCTCAACTAACTCAGCTTCGAAAGATGAGCTAAAGTCCGAGCTTACAACTTTCGTATTCTTAGTGGTTTCAATCCACTGTTTAAGCTCGAATAAAAACTCATGACGTATAAACGCATTCAAAACTTTTCTGTAGTTTTGTCTTTGGTCAAACACTGTTGTCTTTGATTTCGTATTTGTTGTAGGTCTGAATTTGTAGAATATATAAATCATTACGAAATCTATTAACAGGTTTATTGTAAATAAAATAATATTTCCTGCCATTCACTTTTCTCCCAACTATGCGATTATCTTCCGGCAACCATCGTGATTACGGTCAACACCATCGCCACTTTTTGTATAATTGGTTTCATTTCGTTCATCCCACTTCTGAAAAATCCAATCAATAAGTAATACCAACGCTTCACCAACAGGAAAGAGCACTGACATAAATACTCCCCAAGTCTTTAATATGTATGCAGTCGTTATATCAATCATTTTATTTCTCCTAACTGTGCAATTGTCTTCCAGCAATCATTGTGATTGCGGTCATATTTCGCTGAGCTTGCTTAAGATTATTCTTGGCTTCTTTGCATATACCGGCAGCGTCCCGTCTAATTTGTTTTATAGTCTCGACAGTCTTAATAGAACGATAATGATGAGCAATAGCGTAGCGTGGATCCGACACAAACTGGAACACTTTGACACTTTTCTTATAAGCTTCTTCAGCTTTCTTATATTGAGCTTTACACTCGCTATATTTATCCAAAATAATTTTAAGTCTTTTATCTCTCATACTCTCATATCCTTAGTTTTTATTCTCGATAGCTGTAAGCTTAGCTATCTTAGAATCAATAACAATCTTTTCAAATTCTTCTTCAAGCAACTTTGGAATTTTTGTCTGTAAAGTTGTTGGAGCGAATTCCAATATCTTTGGTATTTCAGGATTATCTTTGGTCTTTTCAAGTTTCATCGCATCTTCATATTTCTGAATAGCACCTTCACTTAACCAAGGATTATATTCACCATAAAATTTCTTCCAATCTCCAATTACAATCTTTGGATGAACTGGAAGTACACTTGAATGCACGAGCTTATGTGCGGTAGGATTTAGTGGAGTAAGACCAACCATAAATCTATAATGAAGCATTATAACTTCTTCACAGATTTTCATCGTCTCACAATAACCCTGCTTCTCCATAGACTTTGTACAACAAGTTTCAACGTAATCGTATAATGTGAACGGCGCATGATGTAACTCGATAGTAAATCCATTCTTCATAGAATATCCTTCATAGAAAGAACAGTGATTTACATCAAGATTCTGTTTCATGAATTGTATAAAATCTCTATACTCAATTGTAGCACGACACATCTTTGTAACGTACTTGTAGTATTTCTCATTAACAGTTCTAACCTTCATGTCAAAATCTGCTTCTGGGATTTCTTCAAGATGCATTACATTATTCTTATCGTACTCAAGTTTAACTGAATCTTCTTCAATATCTTTTTCACTAGGTTTAGTAAAAACACCCATTTTTAAACACCTCAAAAAAATAAGCAAAACAAAAGAAAAATAAGATGCTACAGAAGAAAATACCGCTGTTTTATCAGACGAGTACTTCCCTCTGTAGCATTGCACCATTTGTACAAGGAGATTATGCAAATGGTACAGGAGTTTATATCGACTCACAAGAAAAATACTTCACAAAAACTTGTAAGCCTATAGGCAAATGATGGAGTTGAACCACACTGTCAATACATTGCACTTGAAATCAAGTGGTTTTGTATGATCAGCACACATCCTTCATACTCGTGCTTTGTGTTTTTAAACACAGTACATTTCCAAGCCAAGGTGTCACGGCCAAGCGAACCCGAGGAATTGTTCTTTCCGCATTTTCAGAAGTTTACACCACGTTGCTCCTTGTGAAAATAGAACAACTTTGTCTTTGCCAATATGTAAAAAGAAAGTAGTCATGTGCGGTCCAAGCCAATGAGCATCCTGACAGTTGTTTTGTACTAGCAAAATACAACAACTCGTTACCAGTGCCTCGCAAAAGTTCTTGCCTTCCACGAGAACCTGTAGGGTGGTAAAGCCACTACAGGAAACACTGCCGCTTTCGTTCGTCTCGAGAAACGACGAGTTTTATTAACCCTAGCAATTGTCGCACATCACATAGGAAGCACACCTACTAACCAGCAAGCTCACGTCCTATACAATGCTTAAGAAAACAAATTGCTTTACTAAACTAACACGACTCTTTCTTCTAACACCAAAAGAAAAAACCTGCTTCTCGTACAGGTGACTCTAGACTGTTACCTCTAGAGGTTACGTATTCGTCCTTGCTGCTTTCGTCACTGAAACAACAAACGTCGTTTGACAGATTCTACTCACTTTGTCACAGTTGGCAAGCGCAACTCCTATCGAATACGAAGGGCTTTGGTTATTCCGACATCAATCCACTCCGGTGCTGAGACCAAAGGTCCATGAGATTCAAAAATGTCAGATGATACTCGGGTTTCTACCGATTTCGATATCGATTGCAAACGGTCCGAACAGCCGTCGGCTAAATCGAAAATTGGTTTCCCAAAAATCGACACGCATTTGCAACCCACCTAGGAGGTTTACTGGAATTCTATGTGTATTATTCGTGTGTAGTAACTGCTACGTCCGCTGATAATCCGATATCCAGAAGAAATCATCAACAGCTTCACAATCCTTCTCTGCTTACTACTATTAAGGTTAGAATTGGAACACAGCCTCAATCCAATGTGGACTCTGTAATCCGACAACCTATGCCGAAGCCTAGGAAAATTGGACACCATATACCAATTAATACTTAGCGATTCCACTGTTAAGAGTACGGACCTATTCGCCTATATTAACCTTCGTCTTTTATTTCTCATTTCAAATATGCTACTCGCTTATAATTGGTCTCAGATAACCAACCGTGCCACACACTTGAAACTTGTGGTAAAGATATAAACCAGTCACTTGAACATTTCTTTCCAGACTCAGCACGAATCCGCGAGGACTATTCTTAGTCGACAAACCCGTCCTACTTTTACCGAACAAGCAGACGCCGTATACTTCTACTCATCGCACGATATATGTGCAAAGAGATATTCTTACGGTAAGACAGTATCTCGATTTGACTCGAATCTCTTATAAAAAAGAAGGTGCACTAGAGTAGACATCCAGACTACTCTAGCCACCTATACCATCAGGCGGACAATCATTAACACTGTGGAAAACGTCTACGGGAGGGGAAAGAGTTTTTCCACACATCTGATTGTCACAAAGCAATAATATACAACCTATAATAGCATTTAAACTAAAATAAGTATTGTATCTATGTAAGGTCATTTATTATGTAGACAAGATTATAATAAAAAATAACCCAAGAAGAACCTGGGTTATTTATGCTTTAACTAATCGTTATGCAACTTCTTCAGCTTTTTCAAAGTCATATTTGTCACAATCGACGATAAGTCCATCTGACAATTCGAATGCGTTATTAAACTCATCTCCATAAGATGGGTTCCAAGCAGGCTCAACGTAAACGTCATACAGTGTCAAACCGTCGACAGTATTCTTTTTTCTTTCGGAAATATAGCTCATTGCCAAGACTTCTTTTCCTGTGAAGTGGTTTTCACTGTTCTCAAGAAGAACAGTTGTTTTCTTGAGCTTTGCTGCACGAACTGATTCAATTTTAGCAGTCGCATTATTGCCGATGCCAGTCTTTACCACTGTCATAAAACGTGTGTCATTATGACACAAGTGCTCTACTTTATAATGCGATCTAATGATCGCGATACAAGTTGTTTTAATAGCATCGTCTGCGACAACAACGTGAATTTTCTTCCACACCTGTCCAAGGTGAACATACACGTCTTTACCTTCCTGACAGAGCTTGTACAGTTCTTCAACTGTTCTGACTTTCATTGGTGCATCGTCTCCGATACCAACACGACTGTGAATTGTTTCTTTTGTATTTAATAACATTTTGGATCCTCCCAGATCATTTTTATTTATTCTACAATTATATTAAATAGTTTTATTTAGCGTTTATTTGAAAAACTGATAATCACTGCCAACCATAATTGCCACGACGTTTTTCGATTTTTTCTCGTAAAATATCGTCTACTGTCTTACGTGTGATCGTATAATCAAGCTCGCGCTCAACATCTTCGCTTATAGTCAATTTTATATGCAATTTGAATCCACAACACGCAGCATTCTTTTTTGTCAACGGAAATAATTCTTCTTTAGACTTATCAAAAACCATTTCAGTTCCAAACTGACTATAATAGTCAACAGTACATAACTCAACTGTATCAAGACCATCTTTCGACGTATAATTGAAAGAATCAGCATATTTAGAGACATTGTATTTTCGAAGCCAAAGAAACGACTCTATAATGCTCATAAATTCAGTTTTAATCTGAGCTAAATATCTTGTCGTATCTCCAACATGGACCAGTTTTAACTGTTTTAACGCGATGTATTCAGCTTGTGATACATGTACACGATGAAGACACCGCTCAATGTTGTTCTCAATAGTATCAACAGTTTGTTTCATTAATTTTTGATTTAATTTCTTTTTCATATTTTCTTACCCTGCATTATATGCTAGCCAACATCACCTTTCCTTTCTTACTATAGGACATACGTTTTTCAAATTTATTATTGTTACCCTTATAGAAATACACTGTGATATCACATGTGCTTGTGAGCAATGTGTTCATTCCGACAGTGTGTAGATTTGAAACCATTACTACAGCTTTATCATTTTTTGACACATACTGATCATCGATAATGTCATATTTACGTAACCATAATAACAGTGCTGTTATTTTACGCATATTTGTGGTTATACGGCTCGCACAAACCACCGCATTAAAATCTATATGATTATAACTAGTATATTCAGGAGAAATAATGCACGATTCCATGACAGCAGTGCGTTTAATATATCGACAACTAACGTCGACTTCACTTAAATAGTTACACACCGGATAATCGGTAGAATACGTTATCCTATCAGAAATATCAAGTATACGAAACTTCTTGTGATAGTATTTATCAAGAAGTTTATAATCTTTATATACTTCTTTGAGAAATCTATCCAAATCCTTACAAAAAGTTTTAATACCTTTTTCTTTGTGTGCACAATGTGGTACGATTTTGTTGTTTTTATTTTGCTCAATCATTTTAATCCGATCTCCTTTCTTATTAATCTTTCATTAACCCATTCAAGTTCAACGTGTTCACGAGACACACTATAAGTCTTTGTTTTCTTAAACGTGTATCCTATTTCGAATTCGATAATGTATCTTTGAAGTAAAAACTTCTTACCACACACCGGATTAAGATATCGCTTAGACGATTCAAATTCATAACACATTAAAGTTATATCACGTTTTTCGTCTCTGATTTCAGGAACACAAGCATATCTTCTAAGCCACACTAATAACTTGGCAAGTTCAAGTGCACACTTTTCACGTTCTTCAATCGCGCGATCAATTTTATGCTCGCTACATTCGTAATGCCAACCGCCTTCGTCCTTGTCAAACCACATGTTAGAATGTACAAAATTACACAACTTGGTATATTCGTAGACACAGTCTTTTATCTTCGCTTCAAACAAAGCTTTCATGTGTTCGATTTTATCATCTCTTTTAATTGCCATTTCAGTAATTATCTCCTAACGCTTTCCAGTCATCATCTGTAAAATTTGCATACATTTCAGCAGTTTTCTTCCTGGCTTCTTCTATTTGTTCAGGTGTCATTTCTGGACCAGTGAACTCGTTGATTAAATCAAAATCAGGTTCACAATAAGTACTCTTTTCCAAAGTATTCATCACTTCTTCCTTTATTTACTCACCGCCGTTATCATTGCATCCAACTTACTACGTTTAAACAATTCAAACTCTGATGTATCTGGATTAAACTTGTAAACTTTCAATCCATATTTATATCCAACATTTATCATATTGAGGGTTCCGGAGCCTCCAGGAAGAGCAACTACTATTCCGTTAGGAAAAGACGAAGCATACTCCGCCATACGTCTATTTCTATTTATACCAGCAATCTTGTTATATTTATCACCGTGTTTATTTACACCTATTGAAACTGGCTCAGTTGGAGATGGTGTAGTATTATCCCAATATGCAGGAAATTCTTTTACAGGAATTCCAAGTTGTTTCGCAAACGATGCACCATATTCGTCTGCTCCACGTGCCATTCCACACACTTCTTCATCAACTCTCTCGGTTGTAAAAATCACACGAAGTCCCGATTCCAATTTCTCAGCAACGTTTGGCGAAAATCGCTGTATTGCAAAATCTCTTCCACCACAAATAATACACTTTGACATTTGCACCTCCTCATCTATTTGTATACCTAGATAATATACACTTCAAACAAAAGAAAATCTCCCACACTGTAATGTGTGGGAGATAATTATTTGTTACTGGTTTTGGTTAGAAATCATAACCTCTTCTGAGAACTCTCTGGTTTGAAGAACCACGATACGGCAAATCAACATCGCGCAATTCCTCTTTATAAGGACCGTCTACCAGAATATCAATCATTCCTAAAAAACGTTCAAGCTCTTCACTTTCACGCTTTCCAACGAATCTCTTATAGAGGTCTTCAAGAGTATAACCTGTCCAAACAGCGATTGTAATTTTTGGATAATCTTTTCTGACAGAAGCAATAATATGGAGTACATTTTCAAAGTTTTCATCACAAAGAGGCTCACCACCAAGTACAGAGAAATCTCGCTGTACCCCGTTTGCCACAAGCTTTTCTTTGATAATGGAAACAATGTGTTCTACATCATCTTCAGTTCCACCATTGAAATCCCAAGTGTGAGCATTATGACATCCTTTACAATGAAATGGACAACCCTGTGTCCAGAAACTTACAGTCGTACCATGAAATCCATCGAGAACATCATTTCCCATAATAGCAGCATATTTCATGATTACGCCTCCTTCCAGTTGCACATTGTATCAGTGTGGTTTTCACGATGATCTGCTTCATCCTGTTTACCCTGATTGAAAGATTTACGATAATTTCCGCTAAGATATCCTGTAACACGACGAAGTCTATCGATATCCTCAACTTCTCCACAATGTGGACAAGGTTTTCCTTCAGGAATAATTCCCTGGTATCCACATTTATTACAAGTATCACTGTAAACGTTTATCGCATGATATGGAATGTTGTGCTCCATAGCATATACGGTATTCTGTTCAACAGCGTATTCGTTATTCGCAGCAGAATCCTGGAACTCAACATAAGTGATACATCCTGCTGAAGAATATCCTGTAAGCTGAGCTTCAATATCAACTTTATCAAAAATTGATACTTTGTGATATACAGGAACGTGCATACTGTTTGTAAAGAATGTTTTATCTTTTCCTTTGTCTGGACCTTCAGGATAAGTGGTAACGCATGAAACTTTTCCAAATCTTTCTTTAAAATGAGTCATCGATGTATACGACAAATTTTCGGCAGGGGTATAATATACGCCAAAATTCAACTTATACTCGGTCTTAAACTCTTTACAACGTTTAGCATAAAGATTTTCGATTCGTTTAGCAAGTTCCATACCATCAGGTCTAGTGTGGTCTTTACCAATAAGAATCTGAAGAGTTTCTGCAAGTCCAATCTGACCAATAGCAAGTGTACCATGTTTCATAGCAGAACGAATTCCTTCTTCAGGAACATATCCTGCCATAATTTTATTCTCCCACATAAATGTAGCAGATTCTGGTGGTTGCTGACAAATATGATCAAATCTATAGATAAGTGCATCTCTCGAGTTTTCAATTTCGCAATCAAGATACTGCATGAACTTGTCTACAAGCGACAGTTTATCAACTTCTTCTGCGGAAAGATGTTTTTTATTTAAGAGCTCAGTATAAACGTTTGGATCATTTTTCTTACACTCCATAGCAAGTGTAGGAAGAATAATTGTTTCTGGAACAATATTTCCACGTCCGTCTTTCTGAGCAGCAGAAAACAGATTTATATACTTTTCAGGATCGACTTCATGAGATAAAGCTTTCTCAATGTTCTTCTTGAAAGTTTCTGCAAAGTTGATATCCGCACCATTATATGTGCGGCAGCCCATGGTCCCCATGGTCTCATCAGGATACTCTGTCATGACTGGGACAATTTCACCATCTTTAACCTGTAGACGAAGAAGGTTCATTATTTCAGGATTTGTTTTGAAGAATCTTGTAAGTATAATGATTTCTGCATTAGAAAGACTCTTAAGAATATCGATCTTCACAGATCTATCATATGCAATTGCTTCTTTATTTACTGTCCATTCAACGTTTGCATAATTTGGATACAAGCGTTTAACAGTTGATTTAATGGCCAATTTAAACAAATCATAGTTTGGAGTTCCAGGATATCCGTTGATATACTTTGAGAACTGGAAAATTCCACAAGGGAAAATACTTGTTCTACCAAACTTTCCAACACCCTTAATACATCCTTCAAGCAATGCTCTTGTAACTTCACGTCCTTCAAGCTCGGTTGAAGTACCGTAATTTATTGACGAGAACGGCCAATATAAATCTCGTCTGTTATCCTAAAGGTTTTTTATCCTCTAGTTCTCAAAGTTTCCAATGAGTTCAGCGTACATTTTCACCCTCGTTTAACGTTAGGTCAATTGTAAAGTGTGGTACAATTGATAGGAACTATATTCCTAGTGTCGGGCACTCTTGGATGGATTATATTCTGCAAAAAAAGCAGTTTCACCATCTACGCGTTACGATATTTTAATGTATTATCATTAAAATTATCTCGGTATTATCGTGTAAAATAATATTTTTTAAAGTCGTCGTAAATCTCACGTTTGCGTTTTAAATAAATTGTGGCATCCTTGTATAAATATTCACATATTTTAAGCATATCGTTAAACGATTGCCATGTTATCATACAAGTGTGTTTATTAGAATACACGTATACTTTTACAGGAAATACATCCAATTTCAATGCCAAAATATTTCTAACTTGTTCCAATACTTCTGGATTACCAGCGCTTAACCCAACAGAAAATTTAACACGTTTCCCGGTGGTTCTGAACTGGATACTACCATCACCATCAAACACGCCTCTCAAAAAATGATTAAGGTATTTTTCAATACTTTCAACATTATTTGGAAACCGTATTATCAAGCTTTTATTTGGAACGATATTGTATTTTGCCAAATCTTCACCCATAACATTACTTCTAACAGATAACGTTAAAGCGCCTCTACCATCAGACGTTATGCTTCGATTTGTATTCAACTCTTTTTTAAGGATTTCCAAAATATATCTATCTTCTTCTTTTACAGTCAATGACACTTGTGTTATTTTGCTATCACCGTGCTCTTTTATGAAGACATTTCCATCAGTAAATATAAAGCCTAATAAATAAGCTTTTATTTCCGAATCAATTGTTTGAAAATACCGTTCGTTAAAATTTGGATTGAATATCTGGTTTTTAGTATACAATTGTATTTTATGTGATTCTAATATTTCTACAATTTTCGGTTTACACAAATTAAATTCTTTAGCAACCGTTCCTATACTCATAGGACGAGATAAATAATATTCAACAACTTTATTCTGTAAATCTTCTGTTAGTTTAAAATTCATACACAACTCCTTTTATGTATGTTAAACCAGCATTAATTTACTAATATTAATTTTATTTAGACTCCACCGATTTTGTCCGATTCCTATTAATACATTTCTGTATTAAGCAGCCACCGATTCTAGCTGATTCCCACTTCTTGACTGCAAGGTATTGAGGTTGTGATACATGCCTTCAACAGCTTGTTTCAATTCTTTCTTAGTAAGAACAAGAGCTTTTCTTGATATATAACGTCTGATAAAATTCCACCAATGGCGTCCAACGTATCTTGGATCTTTAACACTGACTTTCTTAGCACCAATTTTATCAAAACCGAGATTCTTTTTAATTTTCTCAGCATTTACAAAAGGAATAATGTCGGCAACAGTAATGTAATGTTTAAAATATGACATCCTGAAATAAGGTATCATGCTCACATCAAGATGTGTAGCGGAGACTCCCATTCCGCACCCTTTATATTTCTATAAAGCCTGACTATATCTTGTAATTGAACTCTTGGTTCAATATACCCTCGCACTTCCGTGTAGGATTTTCACCATATCACGTACTCTACTCGCTTCTTCACTATTTTTACTAGCTATGCTTTCGATAGTCGATACACTTGGTAAACCAAGCACGGTATTACCTTGTCCTTATCTATAAGGATATAGGATCTCTTACCACCTTAGCCTTTCGACTTAGTTGACCGTTAGCACGCAAATGCGTACACCCCACATTTATGGGTCCACGAGGTTTTAATTCGGCAGAGTTGTTTACCGAACTGTTGTAAGCTTTGCAATTGGAAGATTACAGCCAACAACTGGAATGCTGTATTTATAGACCCAGCAGGTCTAATATCCGTTTGACGAGTATTAAAACCTTTTTCAAGAAGCGGATCGATAGGACAGCTTATGCAGTTATGCATACCGAGAAGCCAGCTGTCGGAATCGTGAGGATAACGTCTATTCATATCCCAATCATCCACATCAATCTGACGCATCAACTCGTTCCTAGCAAGATATTTCAACATCGTCGATTCAGCTTCACCTTTTCTTCCACCAAATGACAATTCGTCAAGATTTGCATTTTGTTTGGCAGTTTTCTTTTTATTAGGATGAAGCTTCTTTTTAATATCCTTCATGAACTTCGCATCTTTAAGACGCTCAAAAGTTCGTTTCTCCCTAAAGCGAATATACTCTTCGGCAAGATGAAGATGTCCATGCGCTTTCAGCGTTTCAATTACTTTATCCTGGACATCTTCAACAGTTGTGCTTTTACGCACAATATCGCCAACAGTTTCAACAGTCCAAGGAACATTAGCAGCAACTTCTTCTGCTAATTTAGTTATTTCATCTTTATCAAGCTTGTCTGCTTTGTTAAACGTATTGTCAGAAGCAGCAGTGATAGCTTTTTTGATAAAAACGACGTTGAATTGAACCTGTTTTGTTTTATCTCTCTTTATAACTACCTTCTCTTCATTAAGCATTTCAGAAGGATTTTCTGTCTTGTTTAGAGCCATAATTTCTATTCTTCCTCTTTTACAATATATTTTAAGTCTAAAATTTTGTTCGTTGTTAAAACACAAAAAATTATAATGTGTTCAAACGTATGTTCGTCAGGTCGCTAACAAAAAATAAGCCGGGAAGTAAATCCCAGCTTATTTCTTAATGCGTCAATACTATTTTCATTAAAGGCAGTATAAAGTTGATATAGTTGTCATCTCTTATCAATTCAGCCCCTTCAGACTCGATTAAACCGTCACTTTCGATACGTTCACCGTCTATTAAGTACTGATATTTGTTACCTCTAAGTAAAGACGCATACATTAATTTATCTTTAGAATCAGCATATTTATCGCGAATCTTGTTCATTTCGCGAAGACGCTGACCAAATGGCATAGTTTTAGCCCTTTCCATGAACCTAAGCATCTGTTTAAGGAGCTTTACAAATGGTTCATTGCCTTCTACGTATTCTTCGTTAATACCTTTAATACGCATATTTCCACTCATACTATCAAACAATATCTCAAGATTGTTTAATCTAATATAAGTAGTATATTCACCCTCTTTATTCACAAAATTTACCAGACCATTTTCAAACACAGTCTTAATAGGTTTCTTATTCACAAGAATCATTGAGTCACGAGTCGATGATACAAAGTTTCTTTCATCAACATTATTTGCAACGCAAAACTCATTCATAAATCGCTTTAACTGTGCTTCTAGCTTTGGATATAACGTAGGGTCGTCACGCATCATTTTACCAATCATAGTATTGGCTTTAAGCTTATCCATAGCAATAAGTTGGTCATACATATCTTTTCCGAAAATAAAATAACAAGCGGTAGGGTGAGCACGCTTGATATCGTATTCGTTTATGATGGTCCCAATACAATATGCTATATTGGGATTCTTATCTATTAATTTATTAAATACTCGAAGCATTTAACTTGTTCTCCTATTAGAATCATTCTGTAGTTTTGTTTGTCGTTCCGCATTGTGATTCATTTGATTACTTTGTGTGTTATTAAACTTATCGATTCATTCTTCTATTTCGTGTGTTGTGACGAACTGTTGATTCATTCTTTAATTTTGTGTGTTATCAACCATTTTGATTCATTATATAATATGGTGTTTGTTGTTATCTTTCTCGATTCATTCCAGGCATACGTTTGTTATCTATGATGCGTGATACATTCATGATGTTTGGTTGTAATTCTTGTACATTGATTCATTCGGAAACTTAGAGTGTCATCATGTAATTCGATTCATTTAAAGTAAGTGTGTGTTATTTTTTGCTACGATTCATTAACCAACCTTGTTTGTTATTCCACAATGCTGATACATTTTATTCACGTGTGTGCATATCGTCATGTCCGATTCATTCGGAATTAACAAATCATAACACTGTTTATAGCCTGTTGTAAAAGCATACCGAGATTCATCATATCCTTATTTTCAACGTAAACGACCTGTTTTCTAACAGCTTTGGTCACACCATTCTTTCGAATGCATTCGATTTTAAGGCCTTCAGGTTTGAAATTTACGTTAATCTGAATTCCAAGGTTATCAGCATACTGTTTGATGTTATAAAGTGTCATCATTGAAAGTGGTGTAGCATTGTACTGCTCTTTCAACGGTTCTGTAGGATATTTATCAGTTAAAGCCATTTTGTTTCTCCTCATTCTATTATAGATGTATAATATACAACTAAAATAATAACAGAAGGAGCGTAATTGCCCCTTCTGTCATGTTGTTTCTACTCTAATACAAAATAGATTCGCTGAATCTTTGTTTCTTTGATATTAGCCTCTTCCGCGGTATAAGTATATTTAAATTTAGGGAAGAAAATTGTATTGTCATGAATCCATTCGTAACGATTAAACGTTCCGTTTATAAGGACCAAGTCACCACAATTTATCTCAGGGAAAGTTACTTCTCTGAAATACGGGAAGTTAGTAGCGCACGCACATGAACGTTTCATGTACAAAGTCTTTCCGTCTTCAGTAGAAGAGAAATTAACCAAAGAATAAGTTCTTTCAGTCAAAGCATCCTGAATGAGTTTCAACGGTTTAACGTTAGCATAATAGCTTGTTCCGTTCTTCATATCGTAAGCGATATCGTTAAGAATAGAATTAAGCAACACGTATGCGTCACGTTCAACATTGTTTAATGTAATTTTACGCTTATCATTTGGGTCAATAGTATATTCCTCAGGACTGAGAACTACACCATTGTACATAATGAAATGCGCATTTTCGTTTATTTCAACCGGGAATGTAATGGTTTTAACGATATAAACCGAGCTATAATTATGGATTATAGGTGTCTTCTCAGTAGACTGTGGTTTGTACCATTTTGATACTTTCACATTCTTCCATCCGAAGAAATGAAGTCTCGCATCCCAACGATATTCGTCGTTGTCTTCGTCAAGAACAACAGTGGCATTTGTACCTTTAGACTGTGCAAGTGCTCCGGATACCTGATTGATGACATGAGTGTCTATCATTGTCATAGCGTTAGCCAAATACATCACGTTTTCATAAGTACTATCCTGAATAGAAGGAACAAATGCACCATTCAACCATACTAAGAAATCATCAGCACTGAATCCCTGTGGAACAGAGACTCGTAAATCCTGCATAACATGTGATGCCGATTTTGGAAGCTGCGGATTGTTGATAGAGAATGGTCTAAATGTAACCTGTTCAGGATCATTTGTATCAACTTCCAATGAAGGAAGCGACAAATCATTATCCTGACCATCGTGTTCATCGATATAGTGAACGTATTTGTCAGCATCGATGAATGTACACTTTGGCAATATATTTACGTCAACCTTTACTTTATCTTCATATCTTACAGAAGAAACAAGAATTGACAACTGCGGATAGACAGTCAAGCACTTTCGATAATCTACCCAAACACCATTGGCGTTTTTATAGAAGATGTTTACACAAGGCTGACTAACCATCCTAGGAAGGATGATTCTGTTCCAATAACAGAACTCGTCCAACCCAGGTTTATAAGATTTTTCAGTAGCCTCATATGTACCCGCATTATTATTAGTAGGAACTACTTTAACGATTAAATTTCCGTTTCCATCGTCCTCTGTAACAGTCGTGTACGTATAAGAATCTTCAGGTGTAACCCATTTCTCGTAGATCATTTCTCGGTCATATGCTTGAGCAACTGTGTCTCCACTAAAGCAAAACATCAATGTATCGTTATCACACGAACGTTTTACTTGTTGTACAAGAGATGTAATCACATTACTCATACGATATCACCTCCAATTAGACCTTCTTCTTAGCATAGAATACAAGCGCACCAGTTGTGAATGCAGAAACTGCTCTACCACCTTCGTCCACTGCGAGTTCAAAGAATTCAACAAGTAAAGCTCTATCCTTAGAGATTTCGTGTCCAGAACCGATTGTGCTGAAGTAAGCTCCAGAAGAAGCATCAACGATATCAGTAAAGGTGTACTTAGGGTCAATAACGTCACGTACACGAATATGTGTAGGAACGTGTGAGCCAAGACACACATCATCTCTTGCAAGCATTGCTTGGTAATCAAGTGTTTCATAACTACCAGTTGCACTGTTGTAAACTTCAAATGATGTGAATTTACCTGAATACAAACCACCAGATGTTGCCGTGTTATCAAATGTTATGAAGCGAGGTGCTTCATTTGAAATAGCAACAGGGTTCTGTGATGCCTGGTCATAAGTTGGAACAGTGATTGAGAAACTAAGGGTCTTTGTAAGACCGGCGTTTCCATAAGGTACACTAACTTTAAGATTCTGGGTAACACCAAAGCTGTTGTTAATCAATACCTTATCATCAGCATACTGTGTGATATTTGTAATATCATTTACGCTACCATTAGAGTAGTGTCCAAAGAATTTGATAACGATTTTTGGATTACCTGTTGCAGCATCTGCGATGTAACCTGCTGGGATAATCTTAACAAGTTCGTTATAAATATCTTCGATGATATAAACTTTGATTGTCTTACTAATAGTAAGTGACGCTGGAGAAATTGTTGCACCTGTTTCTGACTGAGAAGTAGATGTACCCATACTTGCATTTGTACGTACAAGCTGGTAAACAATTTCGAATGTCTGAGGGTCTTCGCCATCAGCAGTTACAGTGTCTGTGTTGAGGTCATCGAGACCAAGAATTGTTAAACGGCCACCAACAGTCTGTTCATGAGAAACAGAGCGTGTACGACCATCTGCGTACTTAAGACGTGTTTCAATTTCAAGCTCACCGACATCCTGACCACGATACAGATAAACTGCATTATCGTCGCCAGAGTATGACTGGTTAGTCTGAATGTACATATCTGTTACAGCTGTATCAGGTGCCAAGTCAAGGTCAGCAGTACGAACTGCGATGGCTTGATAGTTCTGCTGGTTCATAAGTTCACGGCTTGCATTGTAGAATTCTACAACGTAGATTTCGCCATTTGTTACAACGTCGGCGAGACCACCTACTTCAGGTTTCATAACAGTTGTACCGTCTCCAGACTCAGCGTCTTCTTCAACCATGTCTACGAGAGAAGATACAACTGTATTTCCTTCGTCATTTTCACCAGTAACACCGGTAATATAAACGTAAGCGCCATTTTCATCGAGAGTTGTCTTACGGATAGCATAGTATCTGTAAAGAGGGTCGAATCTCAATTCAGGATCAAGACGCACTACGCCATTGAGTTGGTCAAAGAAGAAACGATAAATTTTACGATTGTTTACAAATGCTGAAGCAGCTGTAAATACACCTGAACGTTTCAGGTCATCGAGATATTCCTGGATTTCTTTAGTACGGGATTTTGGAGTCCATGTACCATCATCCTTTTCGTTAAAAATATAGATGTCAAATGTGTCATCATCGTATGCCAATTCACCGTCAAACGGCTTTACGCCGTCTGCACCGGTAAAATATGACAACGGATGAATAGCCATACTGAGACGACCTCTGTTGTTGCTATTCTCGTTACCCATCTTTTAACTCCTAAGTTAAATATATGTCATAATCCACATCCAATACGTGTGACTGAAGTGGAACTAAATCTCGTTCATACAAGATATTGTGATACTTATTGTCTTTATAATACTGGTAAATTTCATCACAAGTGTAACGTCCATCTCCCATTCCCTGTATCATTTCTGCTAAGAAGCGTAAACGTCTAGGAATAGTGTTTGGATAAGCACCTCTATCGTTCATGTAAATATCGGCAATCAAGTCTATATCACCAGATCCAATTCTGATATCATAATCAGATGAATCAGAGTTGTGATACATACTGAACTTTCTACACAAGTCGGAATCAATATCAAAGACAGTGGAAATAACTGCACTTCCAGGTGTTGTATACCATTTAAGGAAAGCAGTCTTGTAAGGGTCATATCTGAATGGAACTTCATGTACATCGACGTTGTATGAACAAACTTTACCACCTTCACCTGAGAAGATAATGTAGTTTGTATCGGATGCTGTATATACAATAGATTTAATTCCATTGTTGTCCATCATCTCACCATCGTCGGTTATACCGAGTCCATAGTCACATGGTCTCCAAGCCTGAACGCTACCTGCATAATTTGAAATCTTTCCGAGATCAGAACCGGCAACAAGGATAGCATCTTCATAACAGATAAGAGCATTATCGTTATTAAACTTAGAGTGTGAACCAGCGTTAGCAATATTTCTAATCTGTGTTGGGTCAGAAATATATTCACCAGTAAGAGTATTATATGCTGTAACTACACCGTCTTCACCTGTATACACATAGTACACAAGATATCTTGCACAAGAATAAATATCTTTATTGTCTCTATAAGAACCATCGTTGTAAATAGTTGGAGCTGCTTTCTTTACGTAATAACGCTGGCCATTTGGCATAACCCAAGCGTTATCATCAATCTTACAAGATGCGATTTCACCATTAGAGCCTGCAACTACCAAAACGGTTTTTCCATTTACAGTAACAAAGTAGGCGTCGTAGATTGTATCCATTATGTGTGAAACAGTTGCACAATTCTGACGTTCAGTATTGGTATTATATCCATACCAAGCATCAGCTATGAAATCATAAGTTACACAGTTTCCGCCATCACCCATTACATAAAGCTGTTCGATATCAGAATCTTCTTTAAGATAAATCATCTTACGAATAGCGTTTGTAGGATAGATGTCAGATGTCAACTTATTAAGCTCAATCTTCATATTCAACTGTGAACCAATTGTACACCAAGCTTTCTTGTTAAGGTCATAAGCGCCAATGTGACCAGATGCAGTTCCAAATAAAATATAATTCTTACAGAACGCAATAGCGGTAATATCTTCGCCATTTACAAACGCACCATCGTTAGAGAAAGCGCTCTCATCATTATAATAGCCCCAAGTCTCTGTGGCAAGATGATAAGTTGCAACACGTCCTTTGTTGCCAGCAAATACTATGTAACCACCGACAATTATAGAACAGTTTATGTCTTCTCCACCCATTGCACTTCCATCGTTACTAATTCCAATCACATCAGGATTGTCATTATCATTTGGAATCCACTCTTCTTCTCGAGCCGTTGGGTTAGGTTCTTTATTCACACTATCAACGGTGTCAACAAATGATTCATATATTTCATTAAAGTCAGGAACTTCTTCGTCAATCTTAGCATCACGTCCATAATAAACTCCTCTGAACAAAGATGCAATGTATTTCTCAAAGTCATCTTCTTCATAAAGAGCAAGATACGGAGCAAGCTCGTCTTCTTCTACATTGAAAGTAGATTCAACCGACAAATCATAGAATGGATTGTTGAAAGAATGTATTCGAATGAGTTTATCCGAAAGAATATCGATATCATTTTCTCCAACTTTCTTTCCATTCAAGAAGATATCAAGATACTTCAATGAAACTGGATATTTCAAATCCCCAAGATAGAACAAGCCATATTTATTATTTTTGATGTAGCCTTCGTAGCTTACAATCTGTTTTGTCTTGAGATTTGAGAAGTAAATGTCAATCTGCGTACCAGGTAAAACTGCTCTAGTTAAAATCAAGAACGAACCTGCTGCTGTTTCTTCATTAACAGGATGCTTGATAAAGTAATCGAGACCATTGATGAGTTTTTCATTTCCTGCAAATACCTCGATCTTACCACGAGGAATAAACGGTATAGGATTATTCTCACCACCAGTATACAATGGAACAGAAACGTCCATTACATCTGACGACAACGGTTTTGTATACGAATACTTACAAGAGAAGTTTGAATTGTAAACAATGAAATCGTTTAACGGAATGGTTTCAAAAACAACGTTTACAACACCATCTTCATCAATCTCAATCATTGCGTCTGGTATATTTTTATATCCGACATTTTTATCGTTTACGTAATTATACGAATCGTCATCCACAACCTTTTCAAGAATGTGAATATCGTCAACATTACGTGCACGTTCAAACGATGTTACTTTAAGAGTGCTATATCCGTCTCTGAGTTCGATGTCAGATGGACTGAAACTCTCATACTCTACCTGTAATTCATCGATTACGATGATATCGATATCATTTTCTCCAATCTCAAAATACTTGGCATCAACTTTAAATACGTCGGTAAGACTCTTATTGATTATTTCAATATCATCTGACGGAACGTGTCTATCGTTAATGCTAATAATGTAGTTTCGAGTATCAGAAAGTTCGTAAGTAGAAGGAAGACCAAAATAAACAAATGCACCTTTTCCGTCAAACTCCACAATGTAAGAATAAACTTCGTTACCAAAGTTCTCAAGGAAAGTTCGCATAGACGATGGTCTACCTTGTAACAAATGTGATACCTTTGTAGAAGGAGTTGCAAGTTCACCATACTCTTTGAGTAACTGATTTAAAATTTGTCTATCGTATTGTATTCCTCGTTTATTGAGGACTTCATCAAAATCAATATTGCCATCAAAAATTGTTCCGCTAGAGCCATTCTGCTGCTGCTCTGTAATAGCACGACAGCCAATCATATTATATAGATAATAATCACAAGCATACAATGTTGAATCTCTATCTTCTATAAAGGCTCTATCTGTAATACACATCGACGTATGAACCTGTTTAATTTCACCAAGTTCATATCTAAAATGCAAACGTCCAATTTGTTTTACCTTTGTATTTGGAATTCTACGTCCATCTACAAAGAAGTAGCATGAAAACTTTGACACTGGACCATGAATACTGTCGATGTATGATTCAGGAATTTCGAAAATAACGTGGTCAAGCAATGGCTGGTTCTGACCAGGGAAGAAATACTGAATAGCGTTATCGATAATAACTTCAACTTCAGCATTCTGAACTTCCTGGTAAATAGAAACAAGGATTGAATTACTTCCAGTTACAGCTACAGAGCGTGAACCTGTATACAATTTCTTATTAATATAAACCTGCACATTGCGTTCTTTTACAGACGCTCTTTCAATCTGGTCTGATGTAGCAGAAATTGTAACATACTGCTCAGATGTTTTCTCTGCGTAAAATCGCAAATATGGCACCAAGTCATACAATACTTTTTCTACTATAATCGAAGAACCAGTTTCCTGATTGATGTATTTAAGCGGAACAAAAACGTCCACATTAGACTTTGTTGGATAAAACTTTATTTCGTTGTCAGGGATTTTTAATCCGTCTACAAATACATGCAATGACGGATGTCCAGCAGCAGCTCTATCAGAAGCAGTATATACAAAGCTGCGTTCCTGAGAAGCAGAATCTATCATCGAGATATTTACAGGAAACTTAAAATAAATTTCATGCTCATCAAGACGAATAGATGTACCATCGGATACAATTCCAAGGTTATAGCTAAAACTCTTAAGAGAAAGAGCTATCTGTGCTGGGGTTAAATCCAAACAACGACGTTCATCTGATGTGGAATCATAGTTACGGCGTGTGCCGTTTATTTCGTTGATTCCATCTAATACGGAAGTGGCGATATCTGTTGTGACAATTTCACTAGACATATTTTCCTCCACTTGTTAAAGCAATCTTTTTATTCACCAGATGTTACCAACAAAATTTGATTTATGGTCTGAATATCTGATGGTCTAATTAAACTCTTGATGTAATTATCTTTGTAAATGCGGCTCATCAAGAATGCATTCTGAATCATATTCACAAATGAAGCACTATGTTCTGGCATCAACAAAGCTGGCTGTCCAAATCTCTGAACAATCAAATATTCAAGAGTTCGCAAATTAATAGAATCTTTCTTGATAAATGAAAACTCTCTTTCAAGAGCTTTGAAATAATCAAGAATTGATGTCATCTTAATACTTACAGGACCACTCTGTATATCACTTGAAGAACCAAATGATTCTGCGTAACAGATACAGTTATTCTTGATAATCGATGAATCAACTGTCTTTGCTTTCATCGCAATAGAAAGTGCCTGCTCTGGAGTGTATCCAATATGTACCTGTAAGAAATACATGATTGTCAAGAATACAAGAATCACATATGAGTTTGTATTTCCACCGATAGGATACATTGCATCGATACAAGTGCTAATTAATCCTGAGAAAATATCAGCAAGAACTGAAACAAATTTCACATTGTTTGAAAGTTCAGTGTCAAACTTTCTCATAATTCTTGCTGTGGCACCTGACTGAAGATATGCGTAAGTAGCATTTTCATCAAGACTGTTGCTAATTGCTTCACCTGCTTTATTGCGCTGGTATCCGGCTTTAGCAGAAGCATTTACATATGAAACGAAATCTCCTTTAGCATCTTTGAACACAAATGTTGAAAAATATGATGGGAGATTTACCATTTTATTTGAAGAATCTATTGGGTCACTTGTATTAAACAGCTTTATTTTTCCAGCCTTAGCTGCTGCCAAAGTTGGTCTCAATAAAGGATATTTTTTACTCTGAAGTGTCCTGAAATAGACGTCATAAAACGATTCTGGAATCACATACTTATCAAGAAATGCTGGTTGGATAATACTTCCAAGCGATGGCATTAGAGATAAAGCTTTTGTCCCAGTTATTGTTTGAGTCAGCTTATTCATAGGATTATCTCCATTTATATAGTAAATTATCAATAGGATTTAGTTCATAAGTATGTTAAATTTTATCGTTCCGGGGCATATCTATAGTACAAAAAAATAAACAAGTACCGAGGTTATTCCTCGGTACTTCTATTCTTCTTTATCATTCGGATGCTCTTTACGCCACTTTTTATAGCGTTCAAAGAACTTTATAGTTTCAACTAATAGTGTCGAAATAAGATAACCTACTACGGCACAAAAACAAATCACGATTCGCAAATCTACTTTAGACAAATCCATAACTTCCTCCAAAAAATAAATGCCGGGATTCTAAATGAATCCCAGACATTTTTCCGGCAGCAGTTTAAGCTTCTTTCTTTGGATTGTACTTTTCGAGAACATCTACATCCCAGGTACCTGTATGAGGTGTTCCGATTTTGTCCTGCCAGTCGCACTGTACTTTCTTTGCTTTTCCAGCAGCATCTTTTTCTTTAATTTCGCGAACGTACATTACAACCGGTTCACTTTTTGTTGCCTGGTCCTTAAGAACAACTGGCATAGAAACTTTAGCTTCTGATCTCATAATAATTCTCCTTAATTTGAATTATGATTTTTATTAAAACCCAGTAACAACTGGCTTTTTCACAATTATGTTGGGCTTAGCTTAGACTTATCGAAAGATAAGTCTATTTTTATATAGCTAAGACAAGAATGATATCAATGATGTATACTCATCCTTGATAAGACCGAATTCTGGATTGAATGCTCCATCTCCAGTTCTGTCTACAATAAGACGACGAGGAGATAACCCGTTTTCGAAAGCTTCTACTACTCTCTTTTCCTTCAACGAGAAGAATGAAAGTGTATCACCGTCGAAGTCGGCATTCAATGGCTGAAGTGTATCCAAACCAATAGCAGCAGTTTTATCTTTTGCATTTGGTGTAATTCGAACAACGTCGAAGCACTGGATACTACCAAGAGCAAGTGTTGGTGGACGATTGACAGCCACAGCATTATGAGGACGTTTCTGCAACATGAGCTGCATGATTTTCCAAATATCCGGGTCAATCTTATCACTATACTGTGCACGAGTTACGTGTTCCCAAACCTGATATACTGTCATATTGGTATACTTAGGGTCAGCGTAACCTCTCATCAATGCATTGATAATTTCAAGAAGGTTGAGTTCAAGGAATCCTTTGTAACTCATCTCCATCTTTCCTACACCACAATATACACCAGTAAAACTTCGAATAACCATTCGTGAAGAGAAGTTAGTTCTGTTTCCAAGAATAGCTCCACGAATAATCTTTGTCTTACCAGAAATCTTGGTCTTAATTGTTTGCAAATACAATTCCTGTAAATACTTCTGAATATCGAATACGATGTTGTAAGCACGTTCAGACTCGATATTATTCTTTGTCTTTCGTCTCAGAAGTTTAGCACTTGCAAGAATCTTGATATAAGTTGCGTTTATCTTATCAAACGATACACTTCTCTTTTTAGAAGAAGTGAAAGTTGGACGAAGATACAATGAACTTACAGGAATATAAGAACTAAAGATTTCATCCTTGTGTTCTATAAGATGGTTTGCCATCTCCATCTCATTTCGAGATGTTCCATAATAGTTCAATACAGCTTCAAAGTTTGTCTTGAAACCATCCATACCAAGATTTGCAAAAGGAATGTTCTGCTTTACAACACCTTGCTTTGTAACGATTTTATCACTAGCAGGAACAAGGTTTCCATCGATATCAACTTCAATATCATACTGAAGAATCTTTGGAAGGTTTTTGTTTCCGATAACCTTTGTGAGTTTTTCATATGCGTTTGGATTAATGATTACATACGGGAAGATATTAATCCAACCAACACGACGAATCTCACGGTTGTACTGTGACTTTACTTTGGTTCCACATACAGGACAAGTTGTTCCTTCAAGGAATCGTCCATATACGTTTCCACAGTCACAAGAGAACTCGCGAATGTCTTTATCGGTATCAGGCAAATCACCGAGCTCTTTATTATAGATGGAATCGCCTACAGCCTGAATAGTCTGCTTATTGATAGCAATATCGTTTGTGATATTTACAATCTTGTTGGCAGCCTTTTCTTTTTCATAGCGCTTTGTCCATCCTGCATAAACCATGTCGTATCCAATGATATCATTGAAACGAGGTTTCTTTGCTTTAATTTCTGCAATGGACTCACTCGAAGTTTGCCTCTGAGATTCGAATGAATTAAAGTATTGTTTTCCAAATATCTCTAATTCATTGGGGTCCAATGTCATATTATTGCGAAGCATCATAAAATCAATTCCTCCACTTTACAATTCTTCATAATTACCAATTATTTTTTGCACAACGTTTTCTATATAACGGTAGAATACAACGTGTGTCAAGTTTCCAGATTTATACGACATAATCAACGCAACGTCAACTATATTCAAATCTTCTTTTATACTCTCACGAATATGATATACACTCATAGCCGTTGGACGCATTTTGTAAAAATCCTTGAACAACTGGTCGTTGGTTCCAGGTATAAATGCGGCTTGTTCTTCTTTCACATCATCCAACAATTTTGCCAATACAGCTTGGTCACTGATATTTGCAACGGGTGAGTTTTCCGCTATAAGAGCGATTATATTTTCGTAAGAAGGATGTTTCTTTTTATAATTTCCAAACGGAAGTTTCACAACATCTGCCGAAGATGGAATAGCAGATATCAAACCCTGTTCATTGTAATCACCGTCTATTTCAACAGAACAAGTTTTTCCATTCTGGACAATTCTAATTTCTTTTATAGAACCGCTTATTGGTTTTTCATCATCCTCGTCATCTTTGGTTTTCTTAACAGAAGTTCCACCTTTCACAAGGTCTTTAAATCCTTTTCCATAAATTACAAAAGAAGTTGAATACCAATACATTTCATCAAAGTTACTTATAACCGACGACACAGGTATATCATTTCCAAATACAAGTACTGTTGGGTAAACTACCTGTGGAGCTTTTGCCATCAACGTTTCTTCAAGTCCAGTATTAGATGCTGAGATTTCAGTTATAAGTGCTTTGTCATCATAAGCTGCTAAAACTATTTTAGGAACGTAATCGATTTTAGATATAAGAAAATTACATACATAAATTGGCAGCACCGTATATTTATTCATACTAGTTATAAGCTTATCCAATGGCTTGAGAATTAAAGTATCAAGTTCTTCACCAGAATAAGTTTTAATCACATTTCCTGACATAGTTTTAACTTCCTACACAATAAAAATAACAACCATGGAAGAATTACCTCCCATGGTTGTTTTGTTAACACGCTTTCAGATTATTAGAAAAGTGTGCTTTTAGGGTCGTTTGGATTTGACGAACCCATTCCTGGCATCTGCTGTTGCTGCATTCCGTAGCCCATCTGCATACCGCCCATAGGCATTCCGCAATTCATTCCCATACCCATTGGCTGCTGCATTCCGTAGCCCATCTGCATACCGCCCATAGGCATACCCATGCCCATTGACTGACCCATCATACCCATGCCACCCATTGGCTGCTGCATTCCGTAGCCCATCTGCATACCGCCCATAGGCATTCCACAATTCATTCCCATACCCATGCCCATCTGCTGATTATAGAACTGAGCATTACCGTTTCCACCATTTTCTTTAGCCTGCTGCTGAAGAGCTGCATTGTAAAGACAAGATACGATATTGAAGAAGTATGTGAATGTGTTGTCGTCCATGTAGTATGATGACTGAGCAAGTGCCTGTCCAAGGATGCGGCCAAGTTCTTCGTCGTCTGGTTCGACACCATTGTTCATCAAGAGATTGATGAAGATGATAGGATCTACGTTGAAGATGTTCTGGTTCACAAATGCGCGCATGCTGTTGATACGAGCTTCGCTTTCGTCAACTGGCTGACCGTTTGCATTTGCTGCTGGCTGCTGCTGTGCATACATCATTGGCTGCTGCATACCATAACCGTAGCCCATGCCGCCCATTGGCATACCGTAACCCATAGGCATTCCATTCATACCCATCATAGGTTGCTGCATCATTGGCTGACCCATCATACCGTTCATAGGCATTCCACAGTTCATGCCCATCATTGGCTGCTGCATCATAGGCTGGCCCATCATACCCATCTGCTGAGTGTTGAACACCATTTTGTTCATTGTTGCCTGATAAGCCTGCATAACTGTGCGGTAGAAGAGAGTCCACTCTTCTTCAGTCTTAACACTTCCGTTGCTGAAGAACAATGCATAGATCTTCTGGCTGAGAATGTTACGGCTGTTCATATCGAGATTGAAATTTGTGATGCCATACATAGCAGACTGTTTAAGAACGTTGTATGCAGAAATCAAATTCATTGCACCAAAAATCTGGTTACAGAGCATATAGCGCTGCTGCTGTTTCTGCTGCTGAATCATGATAAGTCTCTGCTGTTCCATAGCCTGCTGCTGTTCCTGTGTCATCTGATTTTCACTCATTTTTACAATCCTCCAAATCGATTGATTAAACTAATAATATATTCCTTTTATTTAGTTTATTTTTTGTTGTATAGAATAATGCGCCACTAATACTAGTGGCGTAACCAATTAATACATTCCAGGCATACGCTGTTGTGGCATACCCATCATTGGCTGCTGCATCATAGGCTGACCACCCATCATCATACCCATTTGCATTCCACCCATCTGCATATTGCTCATCATAGCCTGCTGCTGCATGCTAAGCGGAATCTGACCCATCATACCGTTCATCTGCATCTGCTGTCCGTAGTTGTAACCTAACGGCTGCTGACCGCCATTGATAACGTTGTTTACAAAGTAAGTCTTTGCTTCTGGAGTACCGTTGTTCATGATGTTCATGTAACGGCGCATCAAAGCAGGATTACTCATTACGCTATTAATATTGAATCCGTTTCCAGATGATTCAACCATTCCAGTCTTGACAAACATCTCGTCTGGAGTTGGAAGCTTCTGCATAAGTTCAGTCTTACTGTCAACAAGAAGATTCTGGACTACAGTCTGGTTAAAGAAGTATTCCTTTACTTCAAGCTGATTGTTCTTTACAAATCCCTGACTCGCAATGAATGCCAAACGAGTATTATCATCTGCAATACCGCTGGCAATTCCAACTGCTTTAAGTTCAGCTTCCATTGTTTTAGAGAGAGTTGCTGCCTGGAACATTCGCATATCCTGGCGACACCAATCTCCATCTTTAGTTGGAACACGGAACTCAGAACGCTTTACATAAGTATACTTGAGATACTGGGGTTTGCCTTTTCTCATTACATTCATATCTCCATCGCACACTGCACGGTATACATCATCCACAACTTTAAGTGTACCTTTCTTGATGTAACCTGTAAGTGAAGGTGAAGGGAATGTGTTAGGGTCTATTTCCAGAATAATGTGCGGAGCAACGTTTATAAGCTGTGGATAGCGCTTTGTGTATTCATGCAACAATGCACGTACACACTGTAACAAACCATCTGCAACAATAGCTGAACCGATTTCGATATAATCTGTGATACTGTAAACCACACGATGTGTCTTATCGTTGTATCGTTCGATGTACTTGATACTTGCAACCATATACTGCGAATAATCGTTGTTGAGCTGATTCAGAGATGCCTTTCCGGTATCCTGCATCATTGACTGGAATTTCATGATAGAACGCAAATCTGCTTTCTTATCATCGTCTTCAACCCAAGTACCGACGATTCCGATGGAACCAGTTTTTGGTTTTCCTGTTGGGAATGTACTATACTGTGCTTCAAACTCTCTGAGATACTGTGGATAATCGGTGTACTGTGTAAGAATTGTATCTTCAAGCACAATCTTCTTATCTTTGTATGGAAGAATTGAAGGGTTGATATGTTTAATAAGTGCGTCCATTGTAGCGCTTCTTCTGCGTTCAACAGAATCGCTGAACAAAACCATTGTTTTGAAATTCTTCATCGGTTTACCGTCTGGTCCACGATATGCAAACGCAACTGAGTTTGAAATCATACCGTATGGAGTTCTGGTAAGAGAATTGTTGTCGAGATCAATACAGATAATACGATATCCGTTTTCGAAATCTACGAATGGGATTTCGTAAGTTCTTGAATTGATTATCAATGCGCAATCAATACCAGTTTCAGCCGATAAGTCATCGATAAAAGATGCAAACGGAGTTTTCTGAAAAGAACTCTCCAATGATTTTGCACGTGTAAATGGACAGAGTTTTTCATTAAGTTTAGCGATCGATGAGCGATCGTCTTTGATGCTCTGGTTGATGTGGAAGACAGAATTTTCTTCGACCGATGAATTCTGTATTTTTCTTTCGCCTTCAAGTTTGGCGTTAGAATCAACAGCTGTCCCATTAATCGGCGCGGAGCGTTTAACGTAGTGATAGCCTTTGTGCTGTGTTGCGTCCTGAGTTGTTGTCGAGCTTTCAGCTGTTTTTGTTTCAACTCCCGCTGTATTTTCACCAGTCGCACTTTTGGTGGCGTTGCCTCTTGGCTGAAAATCAGGTTCTTTACGAGCATCAACTGTTTTCTCGCCATTGAATCTACCAACAAGCTGTCTAATTGTCATTTTCTGTTCTACACCATTTGCTTCAACGATTATCTCGTCACCAAATGTTGTAAACCAGTACTGGTCAATCTTCGGAATACTGAGATTAGAATTCTCACAGATTGCTTCAACCATTCCACGAATATAAGGATTATATCCGTTCTGAATAACTCCAGCAATACACTTTGGACAGTAATGGATTTTTCCAATATGACCGTTTGGAGCCTTATAAGAAATTCCATAAGTGTTACAGTATTCACGTGTAAGAGTTACTACTTTTGAATCAAGTTCATCAATGTCATCAACAACGATGTCTGAATTACAAACACCGCATTTTATAGACAGTCTTCCGTCAACTGGTACAATCTTTGGATTGTACGGATAGAATCCTATCTTAGACATGAGTGAAGCTTTTACACGTTTTGCTTCGTCCTGGATTTCAGCAGCAGTAAACGCTTTGCCTTTACCATTTACATAAAATGCGTCTTTAGCAGCAGAAACTGCTTCTGTAGCTTTAGACACAATTGTCTGCACTGGTGTAGGCTGCTTTGTTTCTTCTGCATCTACTTTTTCCATAGCTTTAGCCAATTTTGTTTCCTTTATTTCAATCACTTCAGATTTTGATTCAACTTTGTTTGTATTAGGTTTTATAGGATTGGAATGATTGAAAACTACTTCTTTTGGTGGAGTCTGTGGTTTTGGTTTCACAGGCTCTGGCGAAGATTCTACAATCTCGCCAACAATTTCTTTTACTGGTTGTTTTTCCACAACTGGTTCAGGTTTAGTTTCGACCTTTGGCTCCTGAACTTCAGGTTCTTTTACAGGTGGAATAACAGGTTCATCTTTAGCTGCTTCTTCTTTATATTCTTCAACAGCATTTACGCTATTTACACTTTCAGAAGCTTTCTGAGGAACAACTGTTTCCTCTTCCTTTTCTACCTTTGGAGCAGTTTCTACGGCAAGTTCCTGTTCGGTAACATCTTCTACGACAGTAGAAACATCATCATCAACGTCGTGTTCTTCATCGTCATCGTTAGAATCGAAATCTGAACCAAAAATGGCGTCGTCACCATCATCAACATCTGAGATTACATCTTCAAATGTCATAGAATCATCTTTTTCTTCGTCGTACATGTATTTGCTAACATCGTCTTCATCAACTTCTTCCTGCTGTTCATCGTGAACAGGTTCGGGAGTTGGTTCAGGCTCAACAACAGGTTCAGGTTTCTTTTCTTCTACAACGGGAGCAGATTCAGCCGAACGCTGTTCTGGCTGCTGAGGAGGTGTAGGTGGCAAATCATCAGGGACGATATCATCTTCAGAAAATTCTTCATCAGAATAATCATCATCTGTTGCTGTGGCCATACGCTGTTCGTCTTTAGCTGCTTCTTCTTTTCGGCGTTCTTCTTCGTTCAAGTCAATACCGTATTTTTCTTCAGCATCTTTTGCAGCCTGTTCGAGCATTTGTTCGCGATTTCTCTGACGAATCTGCTCATCGGTAAGGTTACCGCAATTTGGGCAAATGTGTCCAATAAGTTCCTGTGCCTCAAGCAACTGTTTTGGTGACTGGCTAAAATCTTTACCGCATCTATTACAATGACATTTTACAAGCGAATTCTTGTAAGGTGTTCTTCGTTCAAAGTCATTGTTTGGAGCAATGATTGCGATTGACTGGTTTACACCATACTGCTCCATAATATTCTGCATAATTTGGTTATAGCTGATATTTGGACTATCCCATTTAAAATGCATGATTTGTACCTCCAATTTGATATACTTTATATAGGATATTGTACACTTTAGTGTTTACATTAATATTAATATATACGGATAAAAAACATTGATTTCTTGCACTTATCCTGTACTTTTGGTCAGTTTAAAGTCAGTTAAATAATAAAAAACAAGATAATGACTATAAAAATTATAACGGAGGTATCTCAAATGTCTTCTATTGTTTTACAAAACGATTCGATGGTATTTGGTACTCAGTCGCCTTATCATAAATACATTACTGATCCTGGTGTAAAAGAAAAGTTTTTCAGATACATTGGTGATAGAAATTCTAAAGTTCTCATCAAACGTGGCTTCAATACATTTTTGTTAATGAACAAGATTTTTCCAAACAGTACTGTAGAAATAAATGAGAACGTTAAGTATGCGCTTGGTCAGCTTATCAATCCGTTTGTTGTATTTGGCGTTATGAACGATAATAAATCTATCGTTGATATGAGTAGAAACAAATACAGCCTTGGCGAAATTGCCTTAACAAACGAATTGCAGAAAGCAACAAAGGTTAAAAACCTTACCGCTCTCATCACTGAAGATGCAAAAGAGCACATGGCTGCTCAGCACGGAATCACAGTTTATATCACAAAAACAATCAAGTCTTCTGGTGAAGAAGAACTCGAAACAGAATGGTATAACAAATTCTTCGCATTCAACAACCCTGATTCAATTGGAATTACTGTAATCATTCCTAAATCATACATTGCAAGCGTTGCTCTCAACGCATATGCGGGTTTCAAATCAAAAGGAACTCTTGGTTCTTCTATTGAAAACATCGAATATAAATCATACCTTGTGGACCAGCTTACAAAAGACTTGGTTAAAGGTTTCTTTGCTGCAATTTTCGCAGATGGTTACAGAACTCGTGTAAATGGTGATATCTATAACCTCGCTGAACTCTTCACAAGTGAAGGAGCTGCAATTACTTCTCGCGAATACTCAAAGAATATCCACGACACGATTGCAGAATCAAATGTTTTCAAAAACCACCCTGCTTTGATTAAGAAGTTTAAATCTTCTTCAAGCGAAAACCTTGTCTTGTTCACGCTTGAACAAATTAAGTATTCAAACTTCGCTTTAATCAACCCTATCGAATTGTACAAAGGATTCATCGACGTTCCTTACGGACAGATGGAATCTGTATTTGCTAAATCAAATGCTTTCAAACGCTTTGACAGAGGTGACAATACATTCGATACATACAACTATTCAAACAACCTGACTGACATGGATAAATTCATGATTGAAGATGGTCGTGATATCATCGTATACGCTACTAAACTTGTACGTTTCCTCCCAGTTCTGATTTACAACACATATGTAATCGGAAACGGTTCAGACCATTCTAAGACAGTTCAGGTTCTCGGCAACGTTGAAAAGTTCATGAGAACTCTTGATGCTTACAAAACAGCTTCTCCAAATACACAGAATATCATCAAGTTCTTGTACACAGAGTTGATGTTTATCAAGAACACACTCTTCAATGAGTTGAGCTCTCCTATCAACGTAACAAACGACGCTCGTCTTGTAATTACTTCAGCTATCGAAATCTATGGAGCAGTTAAAGATGATGAACAGCCAGCAGCTGACAACACCACAGAAGAGTAGCGAAGCTTTCTTTGGTGAAAACAATCCGTTGGTAAATAGTATGGTACCACATATTGATTTAATTAGATCAATGTGTGTGTCCGCTATTAAAAGAAATCCGACTATTAAAAATAGTGAATTGGTAGCTAAGATTACAGCTGAAGGTAATGCTTTAGCTGAAGCAATTCGTACAAATTTCAATATTGAAAAATGTACAATCGGATATACTTCTGCTAACAACTTTTATAGCATTGGTTCGATTTGGAACTCAAAGCTTTACACCAAAGATGGAATGAAATATTACGACAAACTTAAAACTGGAATCGATGAACTTGTTGAAACTAAAAACGGTTACAGATTCAAAGATAAATCTGGTGTATATTTCAATATCATCGTCTCAATAAACGTTTTCAAGAATGACGAATACACTAGTAGAGAAATCGTCGGATTAATCATCCATGAAATCGGACACTGTATGTGCGAAATACTCGATGGTGTAGATTTAACTGTTCTTGAAAATTACACAAATCGTCTTGTAAAAGGAAACTTTGAGATCGATAAAAATACTTCAAAAGCAATCGCCGAAGAAATACAACGAGCTAACACCGAGGAAGAAATTAATAAAACTGCTAAACAGTTAATTGGTCAAACCTCATTAGATGAAAGAAACACCATCGATTCTGAAAATGCAGATAGTAAGTATCTAACAGAATTCTTTGAGAACTCTGGAAGGAGAAAGCTCGATGCTCCTAATCCAGTTCAGTACAAACCGTCTTTCTTTCAACGACTCGCTTATGGAATAGGAAACGCATTCTTTTCTATAATCGTCTTACCATTCTTACTTCCTAAAATTATGAAGCGAGAAAAAGAAATCGAAACACTCAACGAAACAGATTACGATATCAAACAAGAAGCATTTGCCGATGAAATGGCAAAAGCATATGGTGTAGGTGTAGATTTAACTTCAGCATTAAAGAAGTATAATATTAATAAAAAATATTCTTCAGCTGAAACAATAAACAAATCTCCAATGTTCGATTTCTATTCACAGTATAAACGATTGAGAACAGATTACGAAAATGCTGTATGTGGATATCCTTCTGACATGCAACGTGTCGTTAACAACTACGTTGCATGTAAGTTTGAACTGGATAACAATCCAGATTTAACACCACAGCAAAAAGCAGAAATCTTAAAGCAGATAAATGCACTTAAAGCATTCTACGACGATTACGTTTACGATGCAAAAACAAACGGTGCATTATACAGAGCGTTTGCAAAAAGTAGTAAACGCGCTATTGAAGATGCTGCTGCAAGAGATACTGCTATGCGTAAGAATATTCTCGAACCTTTACAAGAACGCTCTAACAAATATTACAAGATATAAAACAAACGTACCCTCATTACGAGGGTACGTTATTTTTGTTTACACCATATAGTACACAAAATCTTCATCTGGTGAAGGAGATGTGCCTGTGCTGTAACTCTTAAATTTCTGTCTGTCTGGAGAGTTCATTGTTGGGGAGAACGAAACATTGTTTTCTTCACCACCTTCAATGATAGAACCTTTGTTTCCTTTAGAATAAACGGAAACTGTTCGCTGTAATTCAGCATAAGTCTTAACGTGCATTGCAGAATTTGTAAGAGAGATGATTCCAGGAAGTTTCTCATTACAATCGTCTTTGAAGTACAATGTAACAACTCCGTCACAAGTATCAAACTGCCACAAAGCTTTACTTGGTATATCTGAAAGTGACAAAATCGAATCGCTAAAATGAACGTTCTTTACATTAAAGCTAACTGGAGCTCCTCTATACTTAATAGTCGTCTGGAACTTCAAGCCAGGTATATCTTCAAACACAATTGCACGTATGGTATCAAATAAACAATTGTCAAGTTCAATACCATCAAACTTTTCAAATCTAGCAAACTGATAGAAATAAGAATCCTCAAAACGTGCAAACAGTTTCGATACTGAAACTGGAACTGTATCAGAATCTGTCAAACTATCATATCTGTCACCAGCAATAACGTTCAGCTGTCCATCAAATGTGCTTCCATATGATGAAACTGTTCCACCATATCTCTTTTCAAGTTTAATACTGTTTGCTCCAACATCACCGAGCTTATTGACTTTAAATTTGGAATTTTGTAATGTCGAAGAACCTTCATTACAAATTATTTCCAAATTACCATCGCCAACGATTATTTCACTGTCAAAAATATTTACTTCGGATGCAGCGATAGAAAACTCGTCTTCAAACTCACCATACACATTTGAAAGCGTAAGCTTATTTATACCAGACATTCCAGATTTTGCAAATTCACGACAACCAACAATCTTACAATCAGAAATTGTAAGCGTATTGATAGTTGAACCAACAAGGTTTGAAAAATTGGTACCGCGTAAATCACAATTCATAATAGAATAATCGGAATTTACAGGAACTCCATCGAATTCAAAGAATTTAATATTTTCCATAAACTGGTTTTCTACAGTATTGTAGATTCCACCATTAAACATGAATTTTGCTACACCATTCAGTCCAACAGTGTATTTTGCTCTAACCGGAATCGAAGCCATTCGTTCAATATCAGATACAAAATATTCGTATCCGTTATTGAATTGTATAAGGGGGTAATCTGGGATATCCTTAACAGAGCCAATATCGCTCACATGAGAGGTATATGCTCCAGTAAGCATGATGATAGGTTTGTATCGTTTGTTTTCAGCACGAACCTTATCCTCGAATACAACACGAACTGTACTAAGTGTTATAGACGTTTTCTTCCAATCAAAGCTTGGTTGAGAAGTTGTCGAAACAAAATAAAGTACAATAGGGTTTGTAATATAAATATTTGAAGCACTTATCTCTCGTTTACATTCGAACTTTACCAATGGCTGCGATTCACTTGATGTTGAAATTGCACAGTTTTCAATAGTCAAGTTTTCGTCAAACTCATAGTTTATAGCATCTGTTCTAATATTCGCATTCTTAATTGAAAGAGAGGTCACATGCATTGAAACAGATGGTAAATATAAATAGCAATTGGCACTACCCATATCAATACTAATTGTACTAAACGTTTTCAAAATCGTTTCCATAAAATCAGTCTTAAACTGTATAGCGTCATTCGCATTTATAATTTTAATTTCAATATTCTTAATTGAAGTATCCCACAAACTCGCAATAGCAGAAGTTATATTCTCTGGCGAATAATTTTCACTAGCTATAACTGCTGATGCAATACTGTCTTCTGAACCAGGCGTATTGAAAATATCAAACTTATCTTTTGGTCCAGAGCCAAACTCTTCGTCAGTTATAAAATCCTCAGTAGTGCTTTCAGCATATATTTCGTAACTAACGAGTATCTGTTGGGACGCTGCCTGCATTCTAGATTCAACGTTGTGTCCAAATATATCTTTGTAACACAAATACATCGCTATCCTATTCTTAGCAATAGCAACGCCACCAAGTTCTTTATTAAAGTCCATTGGTATCTCCTATTTTGAAAAGATATTGATATATGCTTGAAGTTTGTAACTACCGTCTTTGTTTGTGGTTACACGGAATTTGTAAACCTCAAATTCAATGTATTTCTTCTCATTATTACGAGAACGGCACATTCTAAAACCATCCCACATTTTCTCCGAAGCCCATTCGATATCTGAAATATAAAGTCGCGAAGCACGAAGCTTTCTTCCTGAACGGAGTCCGTCGTTTGAAACAATGTTTGTTAAAAACCATTTCAATCCACGTTTTGTATATTTAGGAAGAACGATATTACAAGTCACAACACCAGCTTCATCACAACTACACATAGGTATTTCATTAGCACGTGTATAAGCAATAATGTCGTTGAAACTAATTTTGCCCACTTTATAAGAAAACGAATGCTGTGGCACATCGCTATTAAATATAGAGGTGTGTGCAATCATTTTATTAACACATTTACCAAAAACTTTACTAGCTTTTGAGATTGTCAACTTTTCAAATAAAGTCAATCTTCTGTCCATTTTTAATTTCCTCCAGTTTCTCCATAGAATTCGACAGTAATGCCGGTATCCAATCTTACTTTATCACTTTCAACCGAAGACACGTTGCCTCCTGGCAATCGTTCAGTTGGATAATCCTTTACAATCTTTCCAGAACGAGAATCTACTGCTACAACTTTCTTTGATTTCTGATCATATTTCGGTACAATAAATTTAGAAATGGCAATAGCTTTATCATTCTTAGTCATTGTGATATCGCCTCTCTTTAACGCTCTCTCAAGAGCATTATCAAGTTTAGCTTTATCAGATTCGGTAGAAGTGTCTCTCTGATTTACAGCAGGCGGAACATATTTTCCACCATCAGATGTTTCTATAGCTTTACTTACAGCTGCAGCTACAGTGTTAGCATTAATAGCTTCTACAATACGTCTAGCTGTTTCTGCTGCGGCATCGGTTTCAGAATCAACGCCTTTACGTTTAGCTACGATGTCAGATATAGTTTTCTTTATAGACACACGACTTGTAACTGCCTGTATACAAAGTGAACGTGTTGCGGTTAATGACTTTGTAAGTTCAGAAATATCTCTCAGATTTCTCTGAGGAACATAGTCTCCACCACTTGTACTGGCAAATAAATCGTGTATTTCGGTATACAGCTTTTCACTCTCTTCGCACTGACGGTCCATTGCTTCCACATCTTCTTTAAAGAAATTTATATCGGAAGCGTCTTCATCAGTAAAAGGTTTTCTACCTTTCTGAGGTTGAAGCTGTAGTTTGGTTTCAGTTTTCTTTGTTGCCATAATAAAACCTCTTTTTTCATTGAAAAGTTAAGAGATACACAAAAAAATAAAGTGAGTCGCATTAGACTCACTTTATTTTATATTAGGTTACACCGCACCTTTACGTTTCTGATCATATTGTTTAGAAACAGCTGGATTGATAAACGTAAGATTCTTTGTATCAACCTGTACCCATGGAGAGAGGTTTCCAGAAAGTCCTACTGAACCGTTTGGTGTAGCCAATACGTCTACCTTTCCAACGTAGTTCGGAGCATAATTTCTGAAATGAGCTGATACACGATGTCCAGAATATTCAGTTGCACTACCAGGTCCAGATGCAGTCCACTTCAACGCAGTTGAGAGAAGAACAAGGTCGTTTACCTGATTAGAATATTTAGCAACGTTCAACATCTGGGATTTATTCTTTACTTTACCAATGATGGCATTACAAAGTAAGCTTGGTGAAGGTTTGAATACATCGATCAAACGTTTCTTATCACGCATATTAGGACGTGTCTTTAAGAATCGATAGAGACGAGTCTGGCATTCACGAGTAATAGGAGCAACAAGATATTCGGCGTAACGCAAACGCTTGTTATAAATAGAAGCGTTCTTGTTTGATAACTGAGAATAATTCAAGAACATCCAGCGAAGAATTGTAAATGAATTTGTCTTTGGCGAACCACCTGCGATAGTAGCGATATTATATTTTGTTCGAGCATCTACACAGCAAGCAAATGTTGTCAATAATGCGGCACCCTGGTCGTAAGATTTTGTAAGTGATACATAAGTACCAAGTGTCATACGCCAGTAATAAGCGTCTCTAATCTGCTGGAGGATAAGATTCTTTCTTCCCAAAGCAAGAATAGTTGAAACAAGCTGTCTCAATTCATACACTCTGTTAAACTCGTCTCGGTCAACACCAAGATAAAGCTGTCCGAACTTGAAGTAGATAACGTCGCTATCAGGTTCAAGAGGACAATCGTTGTACAGTTTAACTGTGTCTTTTACGCCAAAGAATTCAAGTGTATGGAAGAATCCATAGTATGCAAAGTAATACAGCAAGAACGGAATCTTCTTATTTGAAACGTGTGTGTAGAATGTGAAAGTTTTATAGTCTAATCCATGTGCATCTGTAATGACAGAAGCTTCACGAGAAAGTTTGATTGCTCGAGTAAGAGTTCGAAGAATAATAGAATTTCCTTTTCCAAGATAAGTAAGTGCATCTGTAAGCTGGTATGGACAACTCCACTTATTGCCTCTAATAAGATAATGATAGTTGTCATAAATAATCGGGATATACATTGGCATATCAACTTTGTTAATACTTACTTCTTTAGTTCTAGGGTCTTCATACTTGATTCTGAAATGGAATACAGCAAGACGAGAATAAGTTCGATTCAGATTGATGTAACGAACGTTTTCAAGCTTACCGGTTTTAGAGTCTCTCTTTTTAGAAGTACTGTTTACTTCTTTAAATCGAGCTTTAGCATCATCCCAATCGAATCCAAGATAAACTACATATTTGCTAAGAGACTTCGCAAGCTCTATACAAATCTCCTCTATCTTTTCAACGATGGAATCATTTTTACGGATGTTTACGATAATATCTTCGTTAAGATTATCGTATCTATCAGAATACTTACTTAAGAATTCGCGCATTTTTGTTCCTCTTTTTGTAAATAATGACTTAATTATAAGTTTTTTAATTTATAAATTATTATATTTATTTCTAGTGTGTCATGCCCTTCCTCCTACAAAAAATAAAATATATACCTAAAACAAAAAAAGAAAGTTGGGTCACTAAGGACCCAACTTCTGTTAACGCTGAGAAATTTCTACAACAGTTTCCAGTGAAGGGTATTTTCCCTGGAAGATATATGACTTCGCATAAACGAATACACTTCCCTCAATAAACGCTGGAACGAAACTCACATCATTCCAATAGGTTTCGTTTAAACCATTGTCTTTGAGTTCAGTAATCATTGCATCTACATTTTCCTGTATCTTGCATCTGTTGTCAAATATGTAAAGGTCGATTTTCTTTTCAGCAGTTTCATTCTGCGAAAGAATATCGTTAACCCAGTCGATAAACACCATATCCTCAAGGATATTGCCATCGCCGAAAATCTGACTACCATCAACACACAGAATTGTCTTTCCAGCTGCTTTCGCAGAGCTCAATCTTGACTGAATCTTGTTATTGTATTTTGACTGTTTACTGTCTACACTATCAAGAAATTCAATAAGTTCATCTTCAGAATAGTTTTTAATCTGTTTCTGAATCTGCTTGAGTACACTTGTAGATGTGATTTTATCCATTATGCGTCATCCTCTGAACTTGTAGAAATGATTCGTTTTCCACGTGAAGTGCCTTTACGAGAATCAATGAATTCCTTTGTTTTCTCTTTGAGGCTGTCGAAAACGTTTGTTGAACCATCAACGATGTTTGCATCAGTTGTTTTCTTTACAAGAACTCCAACTGCCAATGTGATAACTGCACCAAGAATGAAACCTCCGATAGATGCTCCATGCTTAGCATTCTTAACTTCAGAACGTGTATAACTGTCCTTCATTATTAATCTCCTCGAATCGGTTCCACCGACTCACTTTATTAGTTTTAATACATGTGAATAATATATACACAAAACGGTATTATCACACATTTTTAATCAAACGGGGTGACACCACCATTTTTATTAAACTTATATTCCAATTTATCCTGTTGTATGATTTTCTTTTCGAGTTTTATTTCTGTCAAAGAAGTCTCTTTCATCCTATATCCCAAGTCAGATGCAAATGACTTAGCAATATCTTTGGACAATTGATAATCCTCTATAGGAAAATATTCCTGGCTCATAACAGGCTTAGTGTATTTTCTCATTTTCCATTTAGTAAAAGTTTCTATACGTTCAGGATGGTCACACCTAAACACATCTCTTACTTCTTTAAGTCGACCTACAGTATTAGCATCGTTATATTCGGTCATACGTCGTACAACGTTATTACTAATACCAAATTTAAGTACATCCTCGCCTTTCAAATCAACCTTGATAAAATACATGTACTTAATAGTCTTTGATTCAAGCGGAATTTTTCTTTTTCTACCCATAAAATAACTCCGTAGTTCAATTTAAACGTTAAAGAAATAATAAAAAAATAAACCCGGTCAACCCGGGTTTATTCCTTAATTTGATAGTGCCAATGTTTTAAGCTGACCAAGGATATCATCGAGCTCTTTTTGGATATTGAAAATTTTCTCCATGTTCTGTGTCTTCATCGACCAAAGTATTGTCAACGGGATACCCACAAGGCCTTCATTCGAAAGGACGCAGCATATGAATAAGAAGCTATCGATTGAAAAGTATTTCTCAGTCTCATCTTGCAAACCAACAACTTTCTCTTTTAAATGCTGAAGATGTATCAGCTTCATAATATCATCTTGAATATTCATTGTTTTCCTCCTAGTCAATATTGCATCTCTTAAGATTTGCAATATTGTAATCTTCAACAACAGCCTTCAAAACTTTAAATTTATTGTAAGCATTTTTCCACTGCCTAACAATCTCAACGGTCTGAGCAACCATTGCACCATATATTATAACTCTAATAAGTTTATTCATTTTCGAACCTCCTCAAGTTCTTCCATTCTACTCAATATTACATTAAATATTTAATAGTCGGTTTAGAATAAAAAAAATAACGAGGAGCACTAAGCCCCTCGTTACAATTATGCAGTTTTTCCAGCACGTTTCAATGCTTCATTTTCAGCGCATCCTGTTATAGCTGCCAAAACTTCTTCTGGACTAGGTAAACCAAAGTATTCCTTACAAACTGTAAAAATAGATTGGTCAATACACTGTAACATTTCAAACAATCCTTCACCGTCACCCATTGAAATGTATCCATCTGGTTTCGTTGAGTCAGGAATTCGGATATCAGTTACGTGTCCAAACAATGAACTCTTGAAGATATTGAACAGAATAATTACCGAAGGATAAAGAGAACTGAAATCAAGGTCTATCGCATTCTCAAATAAGTAACTTGGTTGTCCACCTATAGGTATACCACCTTGTTCGATAAGTTCAGGTCGACCTACAAGAGCACCAGGAATAGGAGAATGCACATCGTAATCAATAGCATTTCCCATTATTTCACCGGCACGAAGCAAATACAGCATCAACTTATTCTTAATAATGATACTCTGCTGATGACCTTTTGACAAACGTGTGTTATCTGAGAATACGACGTACTGATACATATCTCTCTGAGCTTTCTCAATACAATATTGTACGAAAACGTCTCGTTGGTTATATGCTACAAACAGCTTAAAGTTTTCAATATTTACAGTCTTAATATTGTATCCAGCATCTTCAAGATTAAGTTTCTTCTGTCCAGCAAACTCTTCACCAATCACATCAAGTTTATACGAACGATAAAGTGTTCGTTTTCTCAAGTTTGAAAACATTGACAACTGGTCATAATGCTGTGTGATTCCAGGAATCTCAACCCAGTCTACAAGACGAGATGGATGAGGTTTCTGTTTAGAGTTCTTACTAGAAACGTCTTCCTCTTCTTCCTCTTCATCGTCGTCCTGTGCATTATATAACTTTCGTTTAGGGTCTTCGATGTATTTGAAGTATCTAAATTTCTTTGGAACTCTTGGGTCACAAACGATATCGGCAATCTGTTCATCATTCAAGCCGTTTCGACGCATACGATTTAAAATCGTTGGCATATCGAAAGGCATGTTCCACCAAGCCATGAAGTCAGGATTATGAGTATGGACTACATCGAAAAATGCCCTAATCAAATCCATCTCCGTTCGATAAGCATTAATGTGAAACTTAAATCCAGCCTCACGCATATCTTTATCCACATACTGTTTAACGTACTCATCAGGATTATTTACAATCCAAGCAATGTCGTCTTTTACTCGTTCATCGTAAAGCATGAACGTATACAAATCCATTGTATCAGCATAGATTGTAGTAATAAGATTTATCTTCGATGGAGCAACACTTGGTTCAGGAAAGTCATCTTCCAACGTCGAGATATCAACTTCGATATCTGAGAAGGACATACTGAACTTATTAGCAATTGCTTCGCCTTCTTTCATAATAAAACAAGTCTTATAATAATCCTCAATATTCATATCAGCAAGATACAAATTCGGATTCTTCATAAGACGTTTCTTAAAGTCATAACCTGAACCATTCTTTGCGGAATTATAATATTCATCAAGACAGTTTAAACTCTGTGCGATTTCCTTATCTCTATCTACATATGCTACATGTACTTTTCTAGCTTCGCTTAACGGAATAGAAACTTTATGGAATGGCTGTGGTTTTGTTGACAGATAAAAGTTTATTCCTGGGCGTTCCTGTATATGTAATTCGCTTTCAAGAGTTTCTGTATTCTTGGTTGTATAAATCAAAACATCGTTGCTCATCGTCACGTACTTATGAGCCGTCGCATCGTACATTCGTCTAGGCGAACGATACATTGAATTAAGAAACTGTATAGCCATTTAAAATCTCCTCTAAAAAATTGCCTCAAAATAGTGTTAATCCAACAATACATTTTAAAGCTACACAAATACAATATACAGTCAAAAGAAAAAATAACCGAGCATCTAGCCCGGTTATTGAAATATTTAAAAACTAATTCTTTTCTGCGTTTTCTGGCTGAGGTGTGCCAAACGCATATTCGGTAGCATGTTTTGTAAGTTCATTTACTTGCTGGGCCATTTGTTTAGCAGCTTCTTCATTTATTTTAACCTGTTGCTCCTGGAACCGTTTGAGGTTTTCCTTGGATTGTTTTTGATATTCCTTGAGTTGCTCGTTGCTCATTCCACCCATGCCCATCATAGGCATCATAGGCATCATGCCCATTCCCATTCCCATTCCCATTGGTTGTTGAAGTCTTTTCATCGACTCTTGGAACTGACGCTGAGATTCAAGATTCTGTAACGCAGACCAAGCCATAGTCTGGTCTTCACCTTCGGCAAAAATAACTTCAATAATGTTTCCATTTTCATCGCGATTAATTTTCATATTTATCTCCTTTACAAATAAAAATAAAGGAGCCCGCTAAATGCGGACTCCGATATGGAAGTTTATTTACGCGCTAAGCACAACGTTGTCTGTGTTAATTGCGGCATTAGAGCCAGTAATGTCAAATGGTGTACAACCATTTCCTTCAAACAGATAACCTTTGTTTTCTGCCTGGTCAAATGGAGTAAATCCATAACCGCCACCATTTGCCATAAGCATCTGCATATTGACGCCCATGTACATTGACATCGGTAATACAGCGACTTCTGCTGATTCACCAGTAAGGTCAATCTTCTGGAAGTTGTCATCTGTCTGGATGTCATCCGGTTCAAACGTTGAAATCTTAGCTGCCTGAATTTCTTTCTGAAAATCCAAGAAACTCTGATATCCCTCTTCTGTGTCATTCTTTGTGCCTAATTCAGTACAAAGATTCTTAACATACGAGCAATACCCAATGAGATCGTCCGAAATAATGTCACTCGGATTGATCGCACAACCATTAAGGTCAGTTGCTTCAATAGGGCTTACACTTGCCATAAATACCTCCAACACGTGTTGTTAATAAAGCTTTATTCGATACATAACCTTTTACCGGTCGGTTTGTATCGTGGTTACAATATATTGTTAAAAAATGTTTTATTTTTTAACAATATCTTCTATAAAATGACATTAGTATGAAATTTAAATCTTTCAATCCTATAACTAAGGAGATACAATATGTCAAACTCATTAAAAGTAGGCGATACAATACAGTTATATACAAATTGTGAAACTATCGCTGGCGTAAAAGTTAAAGTAGTATCTATTCTTGCATATAGCGAATGCGACAAACAAAACTACGACTTAACTGTTCTTGCAATAAACGAACGTGTCATCTCATATTCAGATGAAGCAACAAATCTGGAAACTATTATTAACGATAACGGAGATAATATTTATCTCTGTAGAGCTGTCGATGCTAATTCGGATAATAGTTATGCAGAATACGTCGTTTGGGACGGAATTATCAATTATGAAAAAACAAAGTCCATCTCAAGCACATACGTTTATAATCTGAATATCACACTTCTGGATTCAACAAACGTTCCTATTACCACAGTTATAAGTGGTATCGAAAAATACTTAAAGAACAATTATGCTTCAACTATCGATGTAAGCATAAGTGAATCAACAAGTACAGATGGAACCGACGAAGATACTGGAACTATCTCTGATGCAAATCTTTCAAGAGTCGAAGGAATTCTGAATAAGCTTGCTTCATTTGAAAACAGACTTATTCCTGCTGCTGAAAAGATTACAAACGGTAATCTTTCAGAAAACATCGAAGATATCATTTCAAAGATTGACACAATCAACAGAAACGTAAGCGTAATCGCTAATAACGTATAACAACAAAAAAATAACTAGGTAGCTTTATGCTACCTAGTTAATTATTTAATCGTTCAACAAAACGTCTGCTATCTGTTCGTCAGTTATAGTAGCATTCAAATTTTCCTTAACAAACTTTTTCGTTATCTGATTAAAAGTCAAGCCTTCAAACTCAGACATTCGTTTCTTACGCCCTTCAGATTCTTTTATATCTTCTGGAGTAACAGTGTTTGTAATAGGTGGAGAAACTTTTAACAATGTAACGTTGTTAAACTGTAGTGATGCTGCTACAAGATTCTGAACTTCTACATCAGATACAGTATCATCTCGTCCAATCTTGATTCTGAAGTTATCGTATTTAGAAGCTTCTTCCGCTATTTGTTTAACAAGTTCATCCATATTGGTACAATTAAATTCTTTATAACTCTTTGTTACAAAAGATACTGCACCTTCGTTTGGAATAAACTCATTCTTCAAAACCTTCTTAGCAACTGAATCATATTCATAATAACGGAATCCTTTAACCAAGTCTTCACCGAAAACCCATCTGTCAAAACTTCCACAATAGTCAACGTTATCTTTTGTAAGCGGGTCATGAATATGCCCACCAGTTACACGTCCGTAAACGTTATTCGCAAAGTCTGTTGTTGAGAAACAAATCTTATTGAATTTGTGACTTGCTGTAGATTTAGCATAAGCTCCGGCATGAGCAAACATTCCATGAAAGAAAACCCAATCATATTTCTCAGTAGGATTCAATACTTCTTTATATGAATCTTTACTTGGCAAATACTCTTCAGGTATTAATAAAAGTTTAAGGTCGTCGATCATATCAACCGTACACTTCTCATAAATCCTGAACTTGGAATTCTCAAGAGACTTAAACATTCCGAGCTGGTTTCTATCATGATACTCAGTTCCTTTAATTACAAGGATATACGAATTTGGAAAAGTTGCGTATAGCTCTCGCATAAAGTTATCACCAAGCTGAGCTTCTGTAGCAGTCATAGCCAACTTGAAGTGATAATAATCGCCGGCTATAACTATTATATCAGGTCGTAATTCTTTCAGCTTATCCAAAAAGTATTTATGAAGGTTATCGTACAATCTATGTGTATAAATTGTGCTTGCCCCGAAATGTATATCGGCAATACAAGCTATTTTGTGTATCATATTTTCTCCTTAATCAATTTTAAGTTTTCAACGGTATAGGAGTTTAATGCGTTTGACAAGGAGTAGATTAGCTCTTCGCCATTTCTTATTTTTATCATATTTTCTATTGTATACTTTAAAAGTTTGTTTCAATATGTAAGGATACACCATATCACACGACGTATCATTGTTAATCATAGATGATAAAGTTTTTCCTGTAAGGTCGGCTCTACGCTCTCTATTACGTAAAATATATTTTCTACCGGAATAATATTGCCTAATCACCGGACCAATGTCCTTATTGAATATATGTCCAAGTTCATGAAACAAGATTTTATCATATACAGTTTGTTTATACTTTCCAGCGCAATTAACGAACCTCTTATCTACGAATATATAAAACTCCCTATAGTGTCTATTGTAATACGTGAATCCGATTCTTGGTCCAAATAACACCGATACACAAAAAGTTAATTTTGCGCCGGTTTTCATTTTTATAGGTTTGTCTTTAGAAAAAACATTGAATTCACAATCGTATCTCTCAAGCGTTGAATCAATATAATCGTAAATCAAATATATTGGACAATCATTGTAATAACCATATGTAATGATATTTTTTTGTTTTAGTATAAATAGATGATTGAACTCATTGTATATTTTAACAGTCTCATTCTTAATTTTCGAATATTCGTCACGTGTCATATAAAACTCCTTATTGCAGTAATAATATATAAAGAAAAAACGGGAGTGGAGTCAAACGCTCCACTCCCACATTATCACTCAAAACCATCAGCACCATGAACACTTGCTTTTCCGTTTCCAAGTTCAGAAGCAATTTCATCGCTGAAACGTTTATCAAGCCAAATCTGTCGATTCTTCATATTCAAAAGCTTAACGTCTTTCTCATTGTTTATAATATAAACCAAACCATTTTCATTTCCAGTAATTTTAACCTGGCCTTTATGATTGTAGTTTATAGGCTTACCAGATTTAATCTCAAGCTCTCCAATTGGCTGACTCTTAACTCTTTCAAGTTCTTTACCAATATCATCAGCAGCAAACGCTTCCTGCTGTTCGTAATAACCACGATGAGCTCGTTTAACAGGACGGTTGTTTATCAAATCTTCGTAATATTTCTGACGAATATTTGGGTCAAGCGTCATGCCTTTCTTTGTAAGTTTAACATCTTCTTCATAAAGAGCAGTTGCGTAAGAACGACACATTTTATCATACTCATCAACTGTTATTTCACGTCCAAGAATATTCTGTTCTATATTTCTTACAGCTATGCCAAAATCTTTATTAGCAAAACGTTCTTTCTTAATCTGTTCAAGACGTTCACGTTCCGCATCTTCTGGCGAAACAATATCAAATTCTGTTGAGTCGTAATCAGCTGTAACTGATTTTGCAACTCGCGGATTTCTGAGCGGATTAGTGCTTCCTTCAACAGCAGCACTCTGATCTGACTCAGAAAAGTCAATATCATCAAATTCGTCCATAATGAATCACCTACCTTACTGCTGGTATAAAGAGTATTTATGAACTCGGAACAAACCATTCTGATTTATTCTAAGTCCTATAGCCTCAGGAACACCTTCGACTTCAACTTTGATTGCAATATCACCTTCTTTCCAATTTGTCTTGCTCTCATCTATAGATACAACAGTAGCTGTTGTAACGTATCGATTGATTGCTGAACTAATTTTAAAAACTGTGGAACGGCATTCATCTTCTTCCTGAAACGGAATACTCATGAACATATCTTTCACTCCCATATCAGGGAACAATTGATTTGAACCACGTTCCATGGCGATTATATTAAATACAGGTATGAGTGCAGCATTCTGTGCGAGAAAATCATACTCTGAAATTTTCTTAAAATCAAAGTTTTCATTATACTCTGGTACAAAGTCTACAGTTTTAGTACTCATAATTAACCTCGTAATAATGAATAATTTCATTCAAATGTTTCAGGTTTAAATCTACTATATACTATAAAAAATAAAGAAAAAAAATGCCACACCTGTTGTCAGGTGTGGCGAGGAGGTCAATATGGATAACTCATGTTTCGAATCGAGAAGAACTGAATTCTTTCAAGGAGGAATTTTGCTTCGAAACACAATTATCAATAAACGACTTTACACTTAATCAGAGGAGTACTTTCGAGAAAGACGTTCGTACTCTGCAGAAGTCATGACGTAAATATTAGGATTATTTTCTTTAAATTCCTTTGCCGACGTCAACGACTCTGAAAACTCTCCAACAAGTTTTTTGATAGTAGACGGATTCATGACGTCACCATCGTTTGAGCTCAAAGTATTGTCATCATAGACAACCTTTCCAACATCCTTTATAGGAATAGTGAGAGAAACAGTTATGTTTTTCTCATCAGTTTTAATCATCATATTATCAATGATTGAAGTCTTAGCTTGAAGATAAAAATCATTCGTTGCTATAGATACCGCCTCTTTCATTTTGTCCCCTTACAACCTAAAAATATATCAATGAAATCAAAGGTTAAACAAATAAAAATGACATCATTATGAAATAACCTAGAGGTGATATTTATGCAATATAAATGGTTTAAAACTCCTGTAATCGATATGGATTATTGGAAGTTGTACAGTAAAATTAAAACCGAATGCAAAGACGACCAAATCTTATTTAATGAAAGAATGAGAGTTGTCCGTGCAAATTATTTGAAATCTAAAGGAGCGAAATATGGAAACTCTCCAAAATCATAAGCCGTTAAAATATAAATGTCCAGATTGTAAAAACAGATACACTTCTCTTGCATTCTTGCTAAAGCACGTTGCAACAGAGCATAAAGACAATATACCAGAAGGAATTACTCCTAAGCAATATTGTTTCAATGCAAGAAATCATAAAGATTTCCAGCTGTGCACTATCTGTAAAAAGAATAGATGTGCTTGGAATGAAGAAGCTGGTCACTACAATCGTTTCTGTTCTCCAGAATGCAAAAAGAAAGCTGGAGAAATTGCTGAAAGAAATCTTGTAAAGAAAATTGGAATGACCAGAAGTGAACGCTTAAAGAAAGTTGAAACTCAAAAACAAATGCTAGCCGGTCGTTCCATTTCAGGAACATACACTTTTAGTGATAAAAAGACTGCTTTAAACTTTGTGGGAAGTTTCGAAGAAGACTTCCTAAGAACGTATGATTTGGAATTAAATGAAAATCCATTGAATCTTTTGGAATGCCCATTTACATTCGAATACGTTTATGAAGGCGAACGCCATTGGTATTTACCAGATTACATATTGATTGGCGATAAATTCATCACTATTATTGAAATAAAAGATGGTGGCGACGACCCTAATACTCATCCAAAAATCCAGGCAGTCGATAAGGTTAAAGAAAAACTTAAAGACCAGGCAGTTATCAATTCAAAGAAATACAACTATATCAAGATTGTCAACAAAGATTACACAGACTTTGTTAATCTGTTGAATCTGATAAAAGAAAGAAACTCTTCTGAAGACAATAACTTCCAGCCTATCATTATTATTCCTGCTGCGTAAAAAAAAATAACTGGCTCATTACGAGCCAGTTATTATTGTTTGTTAATTAGAGACAACCATTCTTATTCTTGATTTCATTTTCGTATTTGAAAATTCCACCAGCTTTAAGTGTCTCAATACGTTTCTTTTCTGCCAAACTACCAGCTGCAACATAGTCAGAATTACGTTCTTCTACGTCGTAATAATCTGGATCAACTACACGAGATGGCCAAATAGGAATTTCACCGTCTTTAACTTCATCCATTCCAGTGAAATCTTTTGTTCCAGGAAGATATCCGAAATCTTTAACAGAAGCATTACCGTGTTCTTTGTAAACAGTATTACTTGCTGTTTCAAGACCGTTAAGTTCACTGGCATTGTTTTCGTATCGGAAACGTGCTTCCTTGAGCGAATTCTTGGTTGATTCAAGAGATTTAATCTTCTGTTTGTAATAATCAAGATAATCCTGTGGCTGAGGAGCAGGAATATCTCCAGGAGTAGCAGCTCCTACATTAGCAGATTCTCTTTTAGCTAGAATTTCATCGCAAATCTTCTGTGTTTCAGCGATTTCATTGTCAAGGAATTCAACCACTTTATCAAGGTCATCTGTTCCATCAAACTTTAATCCTACATCAGGTATTTCACCCTTTGCATTTGGTTTAAGAACATTGAGCTTAATTGTATAAAGCATTGAACGCATGAAACGAGTCCATGTAACATCGTTCCAGTATTTAGAGAAATCAATCTGACTCTTATAGTAAATGGCAGCCTTGTATTCTGAAGTAGAATTATTGAATCCCATTGCAAGACGCAACAAATCTGCAAAGTTCAAATCGATTGGGTCCTTTGCATCATGTGTTCCGTAATTTACAAAACAAGAATTTACGCGATATGTCGCGTTATCAAGTTTTGTAAAGTATTCTTCAAACAAACCATGAACCTGGAAGGCAGCTGTATTACTTGTTGGACGATGTGAAAGCACAAACAATGCAAGTACAGGAGGAATCAACTGTTTAACATTGTTTCCGTCCGACAATGCTTCGAGGAACATCTGTGTACAATAGTAACGATATTCACGAATACGTTTGATTTCAGCATCAATATGCTTCTTTAAGTCAGCATCGTTAACTTCTGGGTCATATGATTCTTTATACTGTTTGATAACAGAATTTACATCGCCAGAATTGCAGAGGTTCTTGTAAGCATATACGAAGAACATTCCGAAATCTGTGTGGTAGATCAAACCGTACTTGGTATCAAGCTCTTCTGCGGAAAGTTTTCCTTCAATACGGTCAACATCTTTTGTCCAAGCAACGATTTCTTCACAATATGCTTTATAAATCTGACCTACATCAAATCCATTGCTAATAATAGAAGAAATCAAAATCATTGTTTTAATCTTAGATTCGGATACTGAATTGATTCCAGAAGATTCACGCATAAACTTAAGAGCATCATCAACAGTAGTAAAGCATGCTGAGGGAACAACCCTACTTGTACCATTAACTGTTTCTATATCATCGTAAGTTGCCATCAATGCACATTTACGGATATTTTCAGATGAAATGTAAGTATTTGCATGTGCACGGAATGCTACACCTGTTTTATACAACTGGCTTGCATTGAAATGCTCTGCAATGTACAAGAACAAATCGTTAAATTCGTCGATAAGAGTAGCAAGTCCATTTCCATCTGTCTCATCTGTAGCACGACTCACGTCAAAGATACATTTATCGATAAACTCGATAACAGACTGCTCATCCTGGTACCATTCGATACAACAGTTGTTTGTAGCTGAATTATAAGCCTCGTAGCCAAGTGGAACTGTAAGAATCAAATCGGTGACTCTAGCATCTTTAAGGTCAACAATGCGACCAAGAGATTTATCATCTGCATGATTCTTCTGATACTCTAACGCAATAGCATTTGTCTTTACAATTCGCTCAAGAGCTGATTTGTAAACAGAGATGAATTTCTCAACTTCTTCAAATTTTGAGAAATTAATAAAATTATTCATATAAGAACTCCTCTTTATTTTGATATCCTTGTTAGAATATATTTCTCAAGTTTATCTATAACCAAATTATTTATTTTAGATGAAACCATCTCTGCCGTAAGATTTTTATGTGCATTATAATCGATAATCTCATCGATATCGATCACACATCCGTTCTTTCCCTGGCATCCTGAAATAAGTTCATTAAGAGGAAACAATGCTGACTGGAAAATATTCTGGTCTTCGTCAGACATTTCAACCACAGCAAGCTTACCGCGTCTATCTATTATAGTGCGATATGCGGCTCGCACAAATTTCTGGAGTTCAGTATCGTTATCGGTTGCAACATATTCTCTTGTTTCACCTTTAAGCATAGCAATAGCTTTACTTTCACGGAAAATAAAATGATTAATTGGAAGAGCTTCCTGACCAAAGAAAATCTTTGCATACTCAATATTTGCAACCGTGAACTTATTGATTACATCTGTAAACAATTCCATTACCTTACAAAATTTAGCGTTGAGTTTAATTCCACCAGTTTCAACAAGAGTATTCAATCTTGCATAATCATAAACCAAAGATGAAATTATCCAACGGTCTACCAAAACAACATCGTTTTTATCCGCAGCCTCTTTAAGTTTATCAAGAGTTTCACATTTGTTCATCATGTTATACATTGAAATTTTGGTAATGTTTTTTGGATCACAATAAACTGAGCGGTCTGCAGCAAGCATTGCATACACATCTTTACCTGTCTGATGTGTTATATCAGGATATTTGAAAGATACAACTCTGTATCCTTTGTGGAGCAGGCTTTGTTTAACGGCTTCCATCTGAGTTGATTTTCCAGATACATCTGCTCCTTCGAAAATAAAAATATTTGATCGCATTTTCTAAATCCTCCAAATCAATGTCAAACTTTAAATACAAAATAAAAACAGAGTGCCTTAATGGCACTCTGCTCTAAAGAAAATCATTTCATGAAATAATCTTATTATACAGAATTACTATCTTGTGAAATTGACGTAAACGAAGATAAATCTTCAAAGACAACTGATTTGCCCGCAGGGCATTTTACAGCAGCCTTATTTGTATCAAAAACACTTGTTAAGACTTCAGTATTCTTGTGATTATTGGCAGCAGAAGCAGCCGTTTTAATCGGTTCTTTTTCTGAGAATGCAATTGCCTTGAGCATCTCGTCGGTCGATTCCTTGACTTCATGCTTTGTGGGAATATGTTTAGCTATAATATTGCATTCTTTCTTAGGCATTAACAATACACCCGATGAAGAAACGTTTACCGGCTTAGATTTAGATGTTCTCGGCTTGTGAGCCTAATGACTTCCTTTAGCTGGCGCAGCTTTCTTGACAGCCTTTGCAACAGGTTTCTTTGCAGGAGCAGCTTTTTTAGCTGGTGCTTTTACTGCTGTGGGTTTTTTAGCAGGAGTCTTTGCTGTTGTTTTAGCAACTGGCTTCTTAGCTGGTGTTTTTGCTGGCGCTTTCTTAGCAACTGTTTTAGCAGCTACGGCTTTTTTAGCTGGAGCAGCAGCCTTTACAGTTTTTGCCGCTGGTTTCTTAGCAGCTACTTTAGCAACAGTTTTCTTAGCTGGTGCAACCTTCTTAGCAGGAGCCTTAGCAGGGGCAGCTTTTTTAGCTGGTGCCTTTACTGCTTTAGCAGCTGGCTTCTTTGCTACTGGCTTCTTTGCTACTGGCTTTTTATCGTCCTTTTTTGCCATAATAGTATTCTCCTTTTATTGAAGATTCTATGAATTTTATATGTCCAACCCCAGATGTGCGACGATTCTGGAATTAGACAAACTCATTCTTAATTACCTTCCGGAGCAGGAGCGTCTGTTTCAACTTCAATTTCAGAATCATCGTTGTTGATAAGAGCAGCTGGCTCTGGAACAGGTTCTGCTACTGGAGCAGCGTCATCTGCCACAATTTCTTCATCTTTAGCAGAAGCAACAGGTTCTTCATCCTGGATAACTTCTTCTGCTGGAGCAGATTTCACATGTGGTTTCTTGTACTTAAACTTTTTTGGAGCTTTCTTATCAGCGGCCTTGGCTTCCTTAGCTGCACGATATTCTTCTCCAAGATATTCCTGTTCAGGATTGAGTTTAAGTTCAACGCGGCGACAAGCAAATCCGTCTTCTGTAATATTGAATGTTGTGTAGTCTTCACCGATTGCCCAAAGGAAATCAGCAGCATTGTGTAATACAGAATCAGAATTGAATTTTGTTTCGTTCTTTGCAAAAGCCATTGTGATGATGAAATCAGGAACAGATTCAACGATTGTGTTAGCAACCTCTACACGAGAAAGCTTAATCTTATCGATGAATCCTTTTCTGTTACCTTCAGAATGGTTTCTGAATGCAGAGAACAAGATTTCGTTTGTTGTAACTGTTGGATAAAGAGAAGTCTCTTCAGATTCAATATCACTTACAGCTGGGTCTTCACTTGTAACATCAACGATACAAATGCGAGCAGCAGATTTGAAAGTAAGTTCGATATCAAACTTATCGTTCTGTGAACCAATTACTTTAAAGAACTCGTTGTTCTCTTCAGCATAGGTTTTTGCTGCAGCTTCTGTACAAACTGCAAATGCACCACGAACTACATCGTGATAATTCTTTGAATCACTGAATCCAAATGCACCAAACGGATATTTAGATGCATGATTAGCATCATCTTTCAAAATATTTTCATTTTCAAAGCAAACAGGAAGGCGAACTGAAGCGTAAACGTTGAAACGTCCTTCTGGATATTTCTTGTAAAGTTCAACTACTTTCTCCATTTCAGCAAAACTTGCTTCATCGAGTGGCTTAAAGAATGTCCACCAGTTCTGTTTGTAAACTGTGTCCGGAGAGTTATCGTCAATATAGCCGATTGCCTTTCCAAATTCTTCTTTCTGTTCTTTCGAGAGTCCACTTACGTTGAAGCAATACTTTGAACCAAAGTCTGCTTCGCCAATAAGACCTTTCGAAACCAATTCGCCGAATAAAATATCAGCGTAAGGTTTCTGGTTGCGGCGACCATTTCCTGTTTTAGAAAACTTCTGAGGTTTTCCAGGAACATTGCCAACACTTGGACGCGAAAGACCAACATCATTTGACATTAAATGTACCTCCTTAATTAAGTACCTGTGGTTAGAGTTTTACAATTTTCGTATAAGCGAAGATTACTATATAGATGTAACATTTTGTTTAAAAAAACATGACTAATGAGCATATTAACTATGGAGGAATTATGTCAAACCTTGCACAAATCCAAGTCAAGAAAGACGATAAAACTTACACTGTCGATATAGAAAAAGTTTATGACGATGGTGGAAGGTTTACAATTATCTTGCCTGGAAATTATAGAATTGTCAATAAGAGTGGCAATTACTTGGATGACATCGAACGAGATTCTCCTGGTAAACTTGACGAATTATTTGAAACCATGTGTGATATAGATGGGTCTGCATATTTTGGTTTCAATATAAAAGATTTACCAGATACAATCACAACGTTTGATGCTATCAAAAAATTCATGCCTACTTTAATCGGTATGGACTATGTAAAAATTCTCGGAAGAGATTTGGATGTATTATTCCATTATTACAACCCGGTATTCTCAACAGATTTGAACAATTGTCCTACACAAAGAATTGACCTTTGCAGAAACGAATACAACGAAATTATCGAAAACCTTCCTAGATTACTAAATATTGTTGTAAACAAATACATCGTTCTTGAAAAGGTAAAAGACAATCCAGAATTAAAGAAGCTTATGAAAACTCACACTGAATTGACTATCGATGATAAGCTTAAGCTTGACCCTTCTGGAAAAATGAAAATTGGAATCGATGAATTTGGCAATCTCCTAGATGCATTCGACCAATTTAATATAAGAGAAAGAATTGATTCTGACATCGATTTATTATTCACTATACTTGCAAAATTAAGTCAGTTATCAGCATACTTTGCCCCGGAAGACCGCTCATACCGTTATTTTATTGGCGATATGATTCACAGAATGGGTGGAAATTCAGAAATCGTTAACTATAATAGAAACATTATGAATTATTCAATTCTGCAATGGTCTATAGAAGGATATCCATTTGAATTAAAGAGCAATCGTTTATATTCTATAAATAATTGCTCAAATGCAAATAAAATTCTTGGAGTACTTGGTTCTCTTGGAAATCTTCAGGCATTCACAGCTGCACTTGCCGATATGGATATCAAAGATTTCGGTGAACGCGGAATTGACGAAGCTGCAGATTTTGAAAACGAAATAAAAGCATTGAAACAAACTTTGAGCGTAGCATGTATTCTTCTTGGTATCAAATCAGAATTGATTTCTATTGATAAACTGAACGCCGGCGTGTTTACAGACCGAATCGTTCAGCGAAGTGATTTACGCACTTCAAGAAGGACAAACAAGTGGCCAATGGATTACTAACAAATACAGAAACCACTCTTGAAGATAAATTCTTTGCTTTTAATATGAGCGACATTATAATCATTTTTAAAATTGTTTGCTTATATTATATAATTATTTCGTTTAATCTTGTAGTAATGTATATGAATAACTTGCAGTATCCGGATATAAGTTTAATTGTATTCCCTAAAGCTATGAACACAGTTATTCTTGGAATTGGTATTTCTGAATGTACTAGAGGATTTACTAAATCTGCAAATATTGATATTGGAAACTATTATAGAGTTCCTTCATATAAAATCAGTTACTTGATAAAATTATTAATTGATTTTGTACTTGTAGGAATTTTATTAATTGTATTTGATTCTTATTGTAAAAATCTTAAACTTGAAAAAGTTTCTCCTAATTTTTATGAAAGTCAAATGCTTGAAGTTTCTTTATCGTGTTTTATTTCATATGTATTCTGTAGATATGGTTCTAAAACTGCTGAAAATATTGATATATCTGGAATTACATCTATATTCAAGAAAAAATAATAAAAAAGAAACACCTGGTTTATTCCAGGTGTTTCTAATTTGTTTCATTTAAAGAGCACTGTTTGTTGTTTTTCGTGTCGATTCATTTAAGATAAGCGTGTGTTATTTTTTATTTAGATTCATTAATGATTCTTGTTTGTTATCTAATGCAGTGATTCATTCTCTTTATTTGTGTGCTATTTATTTGATTGATATTCTTGTAATATAATATTATTTATAATCGTCTAAATGCCATTGTTTTCTAAATTTCTTGTATTCTTCTCTTGTATATCTTTTAGAAATATTTATATTCTTTCCAAAAATTGTAGTTTTAAATAAAGTAATCTTTTTTGTTGTAAAAAATTTTATAATTCTTGTAATGATATTCATATTTTACTCCTTTCTACACATAAAAATAATATATCAATTTACAGGTCCGTAAAAGAAAAAAGTCCTGCCATCAAATACCTTGGGGTATATTAACAATGAAGGTATTTTCTTAACACATCATTGTAATTACAACAAGGTTTTATGATATTGACAAATCTAACAATATCATAGTCTAATTATTTAACAAATCAATCAAATCAAGAATATAAAGATATTTGAATTTGAGATTTAACAATTTAAATAATTCAAATTGTTAATATATAACTCAAAATCGTTTTATTCTTTTTTAATTTACAAGGAACATATATTAGATATATTTGAAACGGCTTTGTGTTGCCGTTTCGATTTTAATTTGTATATAAAAGAGAAGCACTCTAGCAGCACGTTGCTGCTAAAGATTTACCTTCTCACAAGTCATAATAATGTGAAAGCTTTTTATAAAATATAGATACAGTGTGTTAACGTTAGTTTATAGAAGATATCCTTACAAGGAGTCGAAAACAAATTAATGAACAATATTGAAAATATCCTATTTATAGAGGAGAAAATATATGTTAGAAGAACAGTTTACTCCGTTGCCTGAGGAGAAGATGGTTGAATTAGACATCCAATCCTTAAACGATATACGAGATAATTATCATAAAGGCTTTGAATCTGTTTTCGAAGAAAACATGTTTCCTGTGGTTTCTGCGGAAGCATATTCACAGCTTTTACCTACGTCTGTAAAAATGGGACGTTTGTTCAAAATCAAGAATTCTTCACAATCCTTCAATAAAGCAGGTCTGTTGCTTAAGAAATTTAGAGGCATTGCTTTTATCCCACTTGTTACTTCAGTAGAAGAGCTTGCTGATGAAGTAAAGTTATGCTTTGGTGAAGATATGTATAAGCGTATGATGTTTAATTACATCGCTGCTAAGAAGTTTAAATACAAGAACGTTAATCTTCCTGGTAGTAAGATTACGCTTACACAGACTGATTTGAACGCATTAACAGATGATGCTAAACGAGTGCTTCCTGCACTTACAAATGCTCCTGCTTACTTTATTAGAAACAATAAGAACTCTATTATCGATAATACAAAGTTGTTGTCGATGTGTTGGCCTAAAGAAAATATCTTGTTTAGACCAAATGTTTTACCATCATCACAGGATTTGATTCTCCAGATTATTTATCAGTTATATTTTGGTAGTAATCCCGGAGTATGTGACATGTTTAGCAATTTCTCTACAACAATGCCAAATATGTCGTCTATATTTAACGGAGCTATTATTAGTATTCCTATTAAGAGCGCTAATACGCAGATTGCTTCACTGTATATGAATCCTACTATTACTAAGATACCAAACGCTATTCGTAAGAATGAAAATGATAGTATTGCTCTTGGTTTGAGTAAATTTATCGTTGGTGTGCTTAATGGTGATGTAATAAGCGGAAGTCTTATCCAAAGAGCTCTTAATGAAAAGATTAATACAACCGACAACTTTGTTTTCTTTATTCATAATGACAGATACGGTTTCTATGTAGACCCTATTGAATTCAAAGAGAAAGGATATAAGTTTGATACAATCTATCGTCTTATTAAAGCTTCTATGAAAGCTATTCTTTCTATGAACGGAAACGTTATCAATAGTGTTGACCTTGATAAAGTGATCGACGCTTCTGTTAACGACGATGATATCGAAACAAATCTTGATAAGACTATTGGTGATAAAAACAAACTTGATGCAGATATAAACAACAGCGTTGTGGCATCCGATACCACGACACCAGTTGAAACTTCTTCTAAGATTAAGGAGACAACTCCTTTAAATGCTAGTCCAGCTGCTAAAGAAGAAGTTGCTAAAGTTGCTGCTGATGAAAAAGCTAACGAAGAAGCTCGTGAAAAAGAACTATTGATAAAAACTCAGCAGAATAATCTTCGTTATAAGCTCAAAGCTGATTCGGCTAAAAACGTTGTTCAAGGAGCTCGTCATACATCTAACGATGATGAAATGATTGACGATATTCTCAATTCGTTGAAACTTGAATCTAATGAAATCGAACAGGACTTGGCTGATGCAGAAGCCGATGAAGCCCCTACAGAAACTGAGAATGAGATTTCAAATACTCGTGAATTTATTGAGAATATCAATAATAGTAACAATGAGTTTATTAAGCAACGAATTATTGACGAAGCTAAGAAGAACACTCTTCCAAAAGACAGATTGAATCCAAAACAACAGGCTCGTCTTGAAGCTCTTCATGAAAAATATAAATCTGTTATGTTTGATAATCGAACAATGGGACAGATTCTTAAAGATACTTCCGCTATTCAGATTGACTCGACAAAGTCTAATGCAAAGATTAAGGATGACAGTTATAACTATTCTACTTTGAAAGATATGACTTCTTCTTATATCAATAAGACAATGTCGTATGATATGATTAATATCGTAAAGTCATTCTCTGAAGATAAGAGTATCAATATGAGTATAGTTGGATTTGAGAAGAAAGATGTTTCAGACCAGTTCAACGACATGGAACTCTATAGCTTTGAGCTTGAAGGAGACGATAAACGTAAACACAAGATACAGTTTAAATTCCCTAAAGTTTCAAGTGATGGATTCATGTATCTCAACGGAAATAAGAAGCTTCTTAAGAAACAGTGGATTCTTAAACCAATTACAAAAACAAATGCTGATGAAGTTTATCTTGTTTCAGATTATAACAAGACACATATTTTCAGACAAGGTACAGTTCTTAATAGAAACACAGTTGCACTTAAGAAATTACTTTTGTGCGTAATGAGTGACCCTGAAAGAGCTTCGACTGTAAAGATTACTCGTGGTGATAGTTCTGGAATCAACGGGAATTATATCACTACTATTGAATACGATGATTTGGCTCAGTCTATTTATAAAATTGAGATTGGAACCAAGAAATCAAATACTACTTTCTATTTGAATCAGAAAGAGATTCGTGAAGAAATTGAAGCTCGTAAATTGAATTACGAGTTTAAGACAAATCGATTGCCAATTGGTATCGACAGTAATTTCAGCGTAATTGACGTCGATGTATTGAACTCTTCTGATTCTGTTGCTGCAAAGATTCTTTCTTACATTAGAGAAGCAGGTGCATTTGATGACTTTGATAAGTTCATTAAATCTGTAACTGTTCCTAAGAGAAAGATGTTCACAATGATTGAATTGCAGAGCAGCAACGTTCCACTTATCGTATTCCTTTCAGCATTGTTTACGTTCAGTAAGGTTCTTGAAAAATCTCAAACCGATTACTTATTGGTAGATAATACAGAAAAGTTCCCAGCTGAAAAAGATATTACAAAATATTCTTCAATCAAGTTTAAAGATAAGACACTGTATTATAATCAGTATCCTATTGAGAACGCTTTGCTCCTCAATGGTCTTGCAAATCTTGATGTGGACAATCTCAATTATTCTGACCTTGATGAACTTGGAACTTATCTTGATTTCATTTATACAAAATTCCATAAACGAAGCTTGTATAAAGGTTGGACAGCATTCCAGGAATTGTTCTTGACTTCTATCACAAAAGAAGTTCTTCGTGATTTGGGTCAGCCAACAGACTTCCTTGAAATCTTCTTGTATGCGAACTCTCTTCTTGCTGATAATGACTTCCTTCCTCCAAACGACGGAAGAAACTATCGTATTCGTGATTACGAAATGCTTAACAGTTATCTGTATGAGTCTATTTCCGAAGCATATCGCGAATATAAGCAAAAAGGTAAACAGAGATTTGCATTCTCTATTCCAGAAGATGATATTATCAAGAAACTTAATAAATCGTTGGTTCTTGATAACTACGATGCTACTAACCCACTTAACGAACTTAAGGCTAAATCTTGCATTACTTATAAAGGACCTCAGGGTGTTAACTCGGACCGCGCTTTCAAGCTTGATAGACGTGGACAGACAAGAAGTACTATTGGTACTGTAGGTATTTCTAACCCAGAAAACTCTACAGTCGGTATTGTACGTCAGTTGACTCTTAATCCTCGTATTCGTTCTACACGCGGTTACGTTGATTGTCCAGAAACAGATGCTGAGATTTCAAAAATTGAAGCAGGCTCATTGCTTACGGCAGAAGAAGCAGTTCTTCCATATATTACTCGCGATGACCCTAAACGTATTGGTTTCGCATCTGCTCAGACAAAGCATGTTATTCCGGCAAACAACTTTGATTGTCCAATTGTAGGAACCGGTTTTGAACAGACTGTTCTTGATAAGATTGGTGACGATTATGGTTACAAAGCAAAAAAGAATGGCGTTGTAACTGGTATCGATGAAGTAAATAAATTCATCGTAATTAAATATGCCGACAATACTTCTGAACGTGTAGAATACGGTAGTAGATTTATCCGAAACTCAGATTTCTTCTTGGCTAACAATCTTGAATGCAACGTTAAGGTTGGTGATACGCTTAAGAAGGGTGATATAGTTACTTACAATAAAGACTTCTTTAAGAAACATATGGGACGTTTGATGTACACACAGGGTACACTTGCAAAAGTTGCTATCCTTGAAGGTGAGATGACTGAGGAAGACTCTTCTTGTATTTCTCAGAAGTTTGCTGAATTACTTAGTGGTACAGTTATCAAACGTAAACAGATTGTTCTTGGTTCAATGTCAAACCTTGTTCGTAGTGTTAAGAAAGGAGAGTTTGTAAAATACGGTGACCCATTGTTACTGTATGAAGACCAGAAAGACCCTGATGCAGATATGAGTTTGCTCGAGTTACTTGGTTCTCCAGATGATTCTATTCTTGATAAACTTACTCGACACAAAGGTGAAGCAAATTACACCGGAACAGTTTCTGACATCAAAGTATATTGGACATGTGACCCAGATGAGATGAGTGAATCTTTAAGGAAGTTTGTAAAGCAATACATCAAAGAAAAGAAAGCCCAGATTGATTATGAAGAGAAACAAACAGGTATTCCATCAGCATCTCGTCATGAGATTGAGGTAAGTACTCCTTATGGAAACGGTAACGCTATCAATGGTGCTATGATGCCAAAAGAAGGCGGTGTTCTTATCGAGTACTACATCCGTCACGATATGAATAAACGTGGTGGTGATAAGATTACTGTAAACTCTTCTCTTAAATCTGTAATTACTCAGGTTATTCCTGAAGAGGTCGTTCCAAAGCGTGTAGCAGATACAGACTTCAAAGATATCGATGTAGTATTCTCGTTGATATCCGTTGATAACCGTATGGTTACAAGTATTTGGCATACAGGATGGCTTCAGAAAATCGTTTTCGAATATTCTAAGCGCTTAGCAAAAGAATATATCGAAAAAAGAAAAAAGAAGTAAAAATAATCAACCGCACGGGACGACACCCGTGTGGTTGTGTTTTGTTAATAGCCCAAGTTATCTTTTATACTTCTGATATCAACACCATGGTTGTACACTTCTGATTCAATACTACTGATTTTTCGCTCTAGGTCGTAGATTTTACTATTGTTATTATCAACGTCGCGTTTGATGTCGTTGCATTCTGACGTTACACTGTAAATCTTTTCATCGTTCATAGTTATATCGCGTTTCATATCTTCGATGTCGGAATTGTTACCAACTCTATCAAGAATATCGTCAATTTTCTCGTTATTCTTAAGCACTTCTTCAAGTTTGTTTTCGAGTCTATTTGTTCTTGAATATAGGTCCTCGAAAAACGCCTCAAATATTCTTAATTTATATCGAGCTTCTTTCTTTTTTTCTGGGTCGGTAATGTAATGATTCGCGATGTCTTCGAAAAATTCTTCAACTATTTTTAAAGATGCTTGGTTTTTTGATTCGTCTGCCAAAATAGTTCCTCCTATCATACGTTTGTTTAAGCGTTTATTAAAGAAGACACCCACTTCTTAAGGTCAGAATATATATAGAACGAACACTGTTCATTATAAAAAATATAGCACGTTAACATTTAAGTAGGATTGCGAAGATTTCGTATAAAATTTTTGATTAACTGTAGGTATAAATCAACTTTCTAAGTGCCTCCTTAGATACTTTTAAATCGATTGTATTGTTGTGTGTACCTCCACATTTTTTTGGTCGATTGATTTATACGCACATTGCTGATATTAAACGGGGTATCGGTAATGTCTCCTCTTTTTGTTCTTGGGTACCTCCTATAAAAGGAGGTACTCTTTTTTTGTGAAAAAAAAATAAAGGGGTTGCTTACAACCCCTTTATCTTGCCAAATTAGTATAAATTAGAAAATGTAATCGTCCGCAGAGAAAGCTTTTTTATCAACCTTGATTTCTTTAATAGTTTCTTTAGTTGAATTAGCCATAGCGATTTGTGCTTCTTTATTAGCATTGGCTATCTCTTTACTAGCTGCAATACTTGCAAGCTGAAGTTCTTTAGCATTGTTGTATCTAATTATAGATACTTCTTTGGCGTGTTCCAAGTAACACTTTGTCATATCGACAATCTGTTCTTTATCAAATGCGTCGTTGTCGTAATCAAAAGTTACAGAACCATCTTCATTTTTTCTAATTGTAAAACTAGTTTTTCCCATATTTTGACCTCGTGGAAACAATAGCCTGGCGTTTAAAAGATTTATCTTACTATTATTCCACAAGATTATATTAAATACTTATTATAAATTGTTGAACAAAAAATAACTCTCTTTTACAAGAGAGTTATTTTGTTTATTTTAGATTAGAATATACCTGCGTCTTTACCGTCGCCGTAAATACTTTTACCGCTGAACAAATCAGGACTTATAGGCATAGTCATACCTGAGTTTTTCATTTGCTCTTTAACTTTGTTCATTATAATTGGATTCAATTTTGATTGCATCATTTCCGTTCTTTCAGCAACCGAAAGCTTGATAAAATCTGCGAATTTTATTACGCTTCCAAATGCTTCGTCGAAGGCGTCAATTAAATCTTTTGGAAAATCAGATTCTTTAAGATTTTCAACGCTTGCCAATTGTCTAAATGCTGTGCCAAATGGACTGTTGTCATTGTTTAAAGCAGCCTGTTTTAGTGGGTTTGGTGCTGACCAACCAAATCCTTGACCGTTTGGGTTTCCGTTTCCCCATGGATTGTTTTGCTGGGATTGCATTTGTTGTCCCATAAAACTCATGCGAGTACCAAGCTGTGCAAATGACATAGAAATCAGTCTTTCTGTTTGTACAGCACGGTCATCTACAATCTTACGAATTGCATCCAAGTCTTCATTTGTTAAAGTCATATATCGACACTCCTTATAAGTATTATATTACAAAAAGAATATATAAAGAAAATACCCTGTGGAGTAAAAAACTCCACAGGGCTTATTTACTAGTCATCGCTTACGTATTTAACGTCGTGTTCTGTGATAAACATCTTTTTCTTATCTTCGATATTATTTCCAAGGAATATGTCGAAAGCTTTTCCGGCAGCATCGATGTCGTTCAAATGAATCTTGTTAATTACACGTGTCTTTTTATTGAACATGTAGTAACGAAGTTCATCAGGGTCACTTTCACCTAATCCTTTAAGACGAGATACTTGGATTCCTTTACCCATTAATAATTCGTTAAGGAATAAAGCGTTTCTGAAACATGAACCTCCATAGAATTCTCCAGAGTTTCTTCCTTTGAATTTTACATCCATAAGATAGATACTAGAGAGTTTCTTACAGATTGGCAAGTACACGTTTTTGTGAAATAGAGAATCTAATACTACGAAGTAGTGTTCATAATCTTTATCGAAGTTAAGATGCAAATGTGATTCTGATTTTGAAACAATTGTTACGTCCCAACCAAGTCTTTCCATAGGTTTGAAATTGCATTTAAGCAAATCGCTGTAAAAACGAACGATGAACTCCAACAATTCTGGACTGTATGGATTGATAGAACTCATGAGACACATTTGTTTAGCATAACCGGTCATGAAATCAATATATCCGTCGAGCTTACTTATGTATTTTTCTGTAAGCTCTTTGCTTAGTACAATTCCAGATTTTGTAACAAGCTCGAATGCACCTGTTGCAATAGCACTGATTGCTTTCTGGAAATAGTGCTGATTTGGAATAAAGATACTCTTTGTATTTGCTGCTTTACCGAATGTAAGCTGATAAAGTGGTGGTTTTGCTTCATATAGATATCCGGCCTGAACAATTTCGGGGAATACTTTGAAGAAGAATCCGTCAATAAGAGTAGCGATATGGTCTCCATCGCTATCGGCGTCGTTTGCTTTAATGATTTTATGGAAACGAAGTTTGTTGATATCAAATGTAGGACCATAACCACAACCAAGTACATCGATGAGCATACGAAGTTCATCTGCGAATGTTGGATTATTGCTCTTAAGAACGTTTTGGATTTTACCACGAATACGGAAGACAGCCTGATAGTTTGTATCACGAGCTTCCTTGGCAGAACCTCCAGCAGAGTCTCCTTCTACGATATAGAGTTCACACTCTTCTGGATTTGTACTTTTACATCCGTTGAATTTCTTAGGGTTAATTCCAACGGTGTTTATTTTACCACCAGCTTTGATGATATTCTCTTTAGCAGCTTTAGCAGCAGCACGTGCTTTTGCGCTACGGATAACCAGTTTACAGATTTCGTTTGCAAACTTTGTATTGTCTGCCAGCCATGATTGTAATACTGGATAAACAGAACTGCTTACAAAAGTTTGAATGTTGTTGTTATCGATACTGTCTTTAACCTGCGTTGTATAGTGTGGGTCCGAGTGATTTGCGTTTATTAATAAGATTAAAGATTCGCGGATGTCGTCACCGTTGATATCAAACTTTGCATTTTTAGGAAGCAGTTCATTTTTAGCAATGTAGTCCTTAATTGCTTTCGTTACAGCCATGTGAACGCCTGTAACATGAGAACCATGATTTACAGTTTTCAAACCGTTTACATAAGATTCTGCATATTCACTTCTTACATTTTCACCCCAAGTTATGAATAGGTTGTAAGCCATGTTGATAGGCTTTTCTGCATTGGCTGGATTAGGAATAGAAGTTTTGTTTGCGATATTGATTGGGTTTGCGACTACGTGAAATTTTCGTGCTTTCAATACTCTTGAATTAAAATATTCAACCATTCCATCTGGATGATAGAATTCTGTAAGCTTTCCATCCCACATGAAATGAACTTTAATACCGGAGTTGATATAAGAGTTTACTTCGATGTATTCGAGATAACGTTCTGGGTTAGCAGTGAGTTCCTCGAAGATTTCGATATCTGGACTCCACTGAACTGTTGTACCAGAGTGATGATTTTTGTCATCTTTTACGTAGAAGTCTTTTTCAATACCTTTCTGTGTTTCAATATGACCATGCTGCCCATTAAACCAAGTATCTACTACAAACTTTGTACTTAATGCATTGAGGATTTTCATACCCATAGCGTTAAGACCTACAGAGAATGTGTAAGAAGATTTTCCGAACTTACCACCAGTTGAGAGTTTTGTACAAATATCGTGGAATTTTCCAATAGGAATACCGAATGCGTCATCCTGAACTGTCCAGATGTTGTTCTTTGTGTCTACGTTAATCCACATGTTTTCACAACGTCCAGCATTGTATTCATCGAGTACATTCGCTACACCTTCAAGGAACATTTTGTAGATACCTTCTGCTCCTCGTCGACCAATAAATACTTCTGGTCTTACACGAACCATTTCGAGACCATCATGTGATTCGATAGTGGATTCATCGTAAACTTTACCGTTCCACTTATCATTTACACCTTTCTGTTGCATATTTATTCTCCTCGAGATAATTTACTTAGTTTATACATTATATAAGTTTTTATTCAAATACAATATAAGAGATACACTAGGGCTGACCTAGTGTATCCTATGTATAATATATTATTAAAACGAATTTAGGAATCAGCTAACGGCATGATAACTTGCTATTTCAAAGTACATTCCCATCATAAGTTTAGCATTTCTTGTTTTATACTCTCTATTTAGTTGCAATGCAGCTCTGCGTTTGATTTTACCGTTACACTGATTGCAAATAGAATCTATTAGGTTTCCATAATTGTCGAAAACTAGTACTGCTCTAAGAGTAGTGTTTTTAAACTCACAGAGGAAAATTTCACCAAAGCGATATTTCTTGTGACGTATTATTTTACTTTCATTTATCATCTTTCTGTAATACTCGTTCATGCGGTATCCTCGAAAAAAAGATTAAATTCAGTATAATGTCTTGGAATAGCAAGAAAAAAATAACCCTCGATTAAGAGGGTTATTTATTGCGGTTAATTGAAGCTGCTTACCATTTGCGTGGCTGGCGAGCTTTTCTGAATGGGTCGTAATCACTTTCACTTTCGGCAGCAATAGCTCTATCAAAAGCTTTGTCGGATTTCTTTCCGCCAATTAGTTCTATTGCTCTTGTAAGAATCTTTTCTCGTCTATTTACACGATCCCAGTTATCGTTAGCGATACTTGCATTTTCGCTCTGAACATCGGCGATGCGATTGACACGATTTTCGAGCTGACGATGTTTTTCGCGGTCATTGTCAATAGCTGTCCAGATAGCTAATCCGGTTACTGCGGCTACGGTAACTCCGACAAATGCTAATATCCCGAGAGAAGCGACGCTTCCTTCGTTTTCTGAAATTCTTGCTTCCATAGAAGCAAGTCTGTCGTTGAGAGCGTCTGTTACGTTCTCGAGTGTTGAAGTTGTTGTTTCTTCCATTGTTTTATTCTCCTATAAAATTATTTTTGTTCGATTTCAATATCGTTGCAACCAAAATCGATTGCGATTGCCTGTATCATACTTACATTTCCACACATAGCAAGTGCGTGCATTTTTGCAGATGTGACACTTTGTTTAGCCTGTATTTCAGCCTGCGTAATGTTTTGTTTAGCCTGAATTTCAGACTGTTTAACATTTTGTTCGGCTTGAATTTCAGTTAGTTTTACAACAGCAGCATTGTGTTTGTCTACTATTGTTTGGAGTGTGTCCAACAATTTTTCTTGGTTGTCGCCTTCAGCAAATGTGATTTCAGAAATGCGCCCATTCTCATCGTAAATTACTTTCATATGTTGACCTCGCGGATACAATAGCCTGGTGTTTAAAAGATTTATCTTACTATTATTCCACAAGATTATATTAAATACTTATTTCGAGGAGTTGAGTAAAAAACAAAACGAGGACAGAACCCCGTTTTGTTTGCGATTTTATTTCTTTTCTGATTTCTTCTTATCCCAGTAGCGGTAAGCTTTGTAAGCACCGAATACTGAACCAAGAGCGAGAATACCAATAATGAAAGCCTTTACTGCTTTCTTGCTTGCATCTTTGTCATCGCTGTTAGCCGATTTGATAAGATTTTCAACCAGAACTGATACTGCTGAAGAACCGCCCATGATTCCGAATGTTTCTACCATTCCACGTTTATCTTTAGCAACACGTTCATTTAATTCTTCGAGTTCTCTGTCTCTGATAGAATGGGTTGCGTCGAGAGCTGTCTTTACCAGATAATTGCTGAGAATTCCGTATTTTTCTAAGAATTCGTTTGCACTGTCAACAGATTCGAATAATACCACTCCAATATTTTGGAAGATAAGTGGTTCGCCTTTGATAAGAGAGTTCTTTTCTACTCTCTTGATTTCTGTATATGGTGTTGTCGATTCAGGTTTCTTTGAAAGGCCGTTTCTGAAGATTGTGCTTACGATAAATACGTAATGTGTTTCAAGCATTTCTGGTTCAATGCCGTATTTCTTAATATAATCTTTTGCCGAGGTGTCTGTTTCAGCTGGAAGCTCATGTGCAGAACGGTCATGTACCATGTAGAAATGTGCATCTTTGTTTAAACATGAAACAACGATGTAACTTCCATTGATTAATGGTAATGCGTTTGCTGCCATTGCTTTTACGAGCTTTGATGCGTCACCGTATTTGTCAACGGCGTCAAAACGTTCCTGTTCGGTTGCGAACAGAATTACATTTAAATCGTCAATGTAAACTGGTTCACCCTGTGAAGGTGTTTTATACCATTTACCATCGATGACGGAACTGTAAATCATGTCGGCACTTTGTTTACCGCATGAAAGAACGAATATTCCTGAATAGCTATTGACACCCATAGCAGCCGCTGCTTGCTCACCAGTTGCACCGTTGTTAACGATTGAACCCATCATCTGTGAAGCAATTACAGAATTCTCTGGAGCCAGTGTAAACATTTTACCTGTACATGTGATTCCGTAGAATACGGTTGCTGTATAATTCTTTAAGAAACTTGCAAAATTTGCAAATGGTTGTGTAACGTCGATCATGTTTTTTGTCTCCTTAATAGTTAATTTGATTAATTGGTATTCACTTATATTAATATATAAGTGAATTGGATTGCTGCTAGCAATTAAACGGTGTTACGCCATAACTTACATCTGGCATAATGTATTCTACCGAATCGTTTCCCTGGAAAGCAACTTTGTAGTTGTTCATTTCGAAAGGATTTGAATACATAAATGCTGTCGGAACGTCTACTGAGAAGAAATTCATACCAAATGTGTTTGGTATTTCTGTCATCAGTGAAGGTAAGCTTGATGTGTTCTGAATTGGTGTCGTTTCTTGTTCGAATGTCATAGGTTGTGGAGCTGTACTTGCTGTAGACTGAGGAGTATTATTGTCTTTAATACCCATATCGCCTTTCATCTTTGCAATACTTGTAATTCCACGAACACCAACATCTGCTGCACCTTGAGTGAAATTGATGTTTTCGTCTTTTGGCATAATTGTATCACGGCTATTATACTGGTCTGTACCATAATCGTCGTGAATAATAAATCCGTTTTGTAGCCATTGTACCAAATAATCTACTGGGGTTTTCTTATACTTAACTTTTTCTCGATGTATTTCAAGATAGAGTTCATTATCATAATGGCTCCATTCTGTATAAATAAATGCTGACCAGTGAACACGACGTTCAATATCGTATGCACCAGAGATGAATGACCTACCAAGAGTTTTAGCTAAGTCAACACATCCTTTCTCTTTCTTTTCCATGAGGTATTGGTTACCTGCACGGTTAAGTTGGTGAGCTGTAATCCATGGGAATGGTTTATCGGCAATCCATTTCTGAATTGCTTTAGCTCTGTTAGAGAAGATAGTTGTATCATCTGTGATACCACGATAGATATCGTCATCACTTGGAGCCATCAAGTCGAAAGAGTCGACAACGATTGCGATTAAGAAGTAACCTTCTTCTTCGAGGCGTTTCTTGAATCCTTCGATTGTAGCTAAGTTGATAGGACTTTCAGCAGAGTTAACCTGACAGATATCGATATCTGAACCAGAAGCCATGTATTCTTCTTCCCAGAGTTTCTCTGCTTCTTCGAAGTTTTCTTCGCTCATCAAATCTTTTCCAGTATAAGTTGTGAAAAGACGAGATGTATCTTCTTTTACACCGTCTTCGAGAGAGATGTAAAGAATGCACGGACGTTTGCCCGTTGCCAAGAATTCTTCTTTAAATGTATTACCGTTGTATTTCTGAATCCATTTACAACAGTATTTCAACAATGCAGATTTAAAGGTGTTGGTATCTGCATAAAACATGTAGAACTTTCCACCTAAGAATCCGCCTTTAGTTGAAAGCATTTCGTTGAAGCGTTTTAATCCTGTATGTAAACAAACTTTATCGCTTATCGCATATGCATGAGCGTCTTCGAGAATATCTTTAAACTCTTGACGTTCACTTGTATGAACGAAAGTGTATGCTTCTTTTGAGATATTGGCTTTCTGGAATTCTTCGTGAAGACCACTTACGATATTTCGTAAGCTATCCATTGCGTCATTTAAGTTTGAAATATTTCCACTACCGATATCTGTGATAGCATCTGCCAAGTCATCCTTTCTTTCAAGAACAGCTTGGAAAGTAATGTATGTGTCAATCGTATTTAATACGAGATTCTTTTCTTTATCTGTAGCTTCTTCTGCCGCCAGGATTGTTGGAAAAATAATATTTTGTTTTTGCTCTTCGTAGTTGTCCATTATTTCCAAATTGATGTATTCAACCAAATCTTCTGGAGTATCGACGCCTTCTATTCGATTCTTCAATGTTACATTTATCGCTACAATGAGCGCATAAACGTTTGGGTCTTTTTCATACATCGTTGGATTAACCTGTGACATAAACTTTTGTATATTGATAAAGATTGCTCTTTTAGTTATTCTAGGGCATGCGGAAACTCGTAAAACAACAGTCAAAAATCGTTCCGTGATAATTGCTGAACGGAAATCTGTTCGTTTTCTTTTATTATATTTTGACTGATCGTTGTTGAAATTTCTAACCATCATATAGCTGTGTCTCCTCAATTATAACAACTATAAAATATATAGCTTTTAATAAATTTGTTGTGCAATGAGATGTTTTTAAGTAACTCAAAAATAAGAGAATAAAAAATAAATATCTGGACCGAATCAACGGTCCAGATATATAATAATGCAATTATTTATGGAGACGAGTTTGTACGAAACAAAGAATATCTTCTTTTACAAATTCATTTGCTCTGAGGAGAGTAATGACTTCGTCCGACACTTTTACGTTGCCATTTTTGATTTTTGCTGTTACGTCTAAGGATATTTCTTTGCCGTCTTTATCTCTTCTACGAGTAAATGCTTTGTCTTCGTAGAGGAAGCAACAGTCTGGCACTTTACATCGTTTCTGACAATGTAAACAATCCATGTGTTTTGTCTTTTCTTCGAGATATGTCACATGCTTGAATATATCGAAGATGTTACCAAACTCTTCTGTAATACCGTTTGAATTTATACTGTATTTGATTTTAGAAGTCAAAGTTGAGAATTTTACAACAACTTCGCCGGGAATCATTGTACGTGTTTCAGGTTTAGCATCAAGGTTGTTCTTTTCAACAACTGTTCTGACGATACTTGGAGTGTATCTGAGAATAACTTTGTCAGAATCACTGTTGGCTGTGACAATCATTAAACGAGGGTAAACTTTTACAGAAGTTCTAATAGTATCGTTTTCAATGGATTCGCTTTCATATTCTGCATATCCGTGCATGTGATGGATAGCAGTATCCACAGGAATATCTGCGCGGATAGATTTACCAAACAAGATTTCGCTAAGATAAAGTGCATTTTTGAATGCTGTGAAAAGCTTGTCGTAATTTTCAGATGTAAGCTTATCGATGAATTTGGCGTTATAACCAGTTTTATTGCTGTTGATAAGAATTCCAAGCAATGCGTTGATATCAGAATCAACGTTTCTTTCGATTGGTCTGTTGTACTTCTTAAAGAATACTTTTCTGTATTCTTTGAGTGCATGTGCGTTGTTGAACTGATTAGTAACACTCTTTAAATATTCAACTGCTTCATCAACTTTGTCTTTTACATCTATCAAAGGTTCACCTGTTTCTTCGTCTATGCCGAATTTTTCAAGGTCTTTTGCATTATGAACTGTTTTTGCATAGTCCAATATTGTTGGCGACGATTCGACTCCGTGTGGGAAATTTGGTTCTGCTGGTGCAGGTGCAGACGATTCATCTGTAATTGCAAATTCTACTTTTGCGTCATTTTCTTTTGTTGACGTCTTAGCTTTTGTAGTTTTTGTAGTTGTGGTTTTCGTAGTTGTTGCGGTTTTCTTAGCCATGATTTTATACCTCTTTTATCAGTTTTATAAAAAGTCATTAAAACGTTCTAACACGTATTTTTTGTGTAAAATAAGCTATTATAAAATAGAAAAACATGAGTATGACTACAATCTAAAAATGAGGTGTTTTTATGCCAACGCGCTGTTTTGTGACTTTCCCTGCTACAGGTGTAAAAGCAGGAGTTGATAATATTTTACACAGCGTAGCTAATTTTATTATAGGTAAATTCCCACAAAGAACCATTAGAGCTGTCAATGTGGATACCAAAGATAAGATGAGAGATTTTTATAAGAATGCTCTTTTAGGTTACGCTAATAAGATAAACGCAAATGCGGAAGGCATCCAGGAATTAGTGAAAATACCTAAGCCGCATATGTTTATAGGCTATACTTTTGATAATGGACTTGAAACGGCTGATACTGGTTTTGGGGAAACTCCTACTTGGGCTTACCCAAGCGCTCATTATTTGGATGAAAATTTGAATAACGCGTTGCCGATGTTAGAAGATAAAGATAGAGGTGGCATTTTACTTGCTACTTATAATCTTAGAATAAGGGTAACAGCGGAGTTTCTTATAAATTGTAATTCCAAAGAAGAGCAGATGTCCATTGCACTATATCTGAAAAACTTTGTTCGAGACTTATACTCTCATGTAATTCGTGGAGTTAAAACACAATATGTTTTACCAAATTCGTTAATCGACTATTTGAAAGACAGATTGTATGGCGAAGTTCCTTACGAAAAAATATCTGCAGAGATGGATGAGTATTTAAAGAAATACTCTAAAGGAGCTATAACTCCAGTTTACAAAAACGGAAAAGCTGACGATAAATATTATGCTATGGAGTATGAGTATAAACAGATTGATTTTAAGGTTTCTGGAAAAGCTCAACTCGATGACGGTGAAAAGAAAGACCAGGCATATGATAATTATACTATTAGATTCCCAGCTGTCGTGGAATTCTATATTCCGTCAACTTATGTAATTAGAACTCCTTCTATGATAATCAATAATGGCGGTATTTATACAACGCCAGATGCAATCGACATGGATACACATCCTACAGCAAACGTCAGCGCTCAGGTACTCAAGGTATCTAAAAAATATCACGACTTGGCTTCTAAAAGTCATATTCCGTATGATTTTGTTTTGGTTGCTCGAGATGAATTTGCACTCGCTAATTCAGAAGATTATTACGATATCAGATTTATTATGCGTGAGAACGATATGTTGATTTTCAACGCTTTGACTCCTGAACAGAGAAAAGAGTGTTATAAAGTTCTTTTATTTGAAGATGAACGATTGCTTGACGAAGGAAAGTATTATGATATGACGCCTGATTGGGTATTCCATATTCATAAAGGCGATGTGACAAAGCATCAAATGATTGAGATTTATCTCAACGTTGAATTAGCTAGAAGCTACATAGAACTAAATCGTAAATAACGAGGTACATATATGGCTGACAATATTATCGAAGATTCGGTGAACACCAACGCGATGTTTCCGCACTTAGACCAACTGTCTGAGTCTAGCCGAGACATATACGTTAAGGACCACGAATTTCAAATAGCTATCGCAGAGATGATTGCTCAGTTGAATACTTTGTTGGATATGACCAACGGTACATCTGTAATTGCAACATCTAAAACAAAGGTAGCAAATGCATTAAACTCACAGTTGTCTGAAATTGAAACTATTTCTTCTAAAGTAAATGGAAGTGATGGTTGGATTGAACAGATGCGACAGCAGCTCGTTGAAGTTCAGGCAGCTTTTGAAAGACTCTATTCAAAAATCTTTAGCGATATTAAATCTATCAACGTTAATATCGAAAACCGTACACAGACTTTTGACTCTGTTGAATCTTATCAGCAGAGAGTAAAGTACGCTCTTTGGAAACTTTTGCAGATTACTTCTGCTTACAAAGATGGTCGTGCTGATGATGTGAACGGTGATGACAAATACACTATTAAAGGTGCAAACACAACAGTTGCATTACGTGACGTTGACAAACAAGGATTTGTAACTTATCCTGTAATTATCAAACCTTACATCACAAACGATGAAGGTGAGAATATCACACAGGTTACACCTATTAAAATTCTGGAGTTCACACCGGTTGAAAATGGAACAAGTGTTCCGTCATTCTTGGCAGAGCTCATTATTTCCGGAGACTTGTTTTCATATAAAGGATTTGTTTCTTCTGGAGCAAAGTCGTCAAAAGAACGTGGTGTAAATTTCGATGCAGAATATCTTATAAATCAGGACCTTCCATTCTCGTTGAAAGTATTGTATGACGAGGATACAAATAAGGTTGCAATAGCATTCAAGTTTGATGAGACAAATGATAATTTTGCTTCTATTGTCAAATTTGATTTCTCAATTAACCTTTTGGTTGGAAAAGATTTGGAATTTGCTGAACCAAATACAATGATGACTTACAATAGTTAAAATAAGGAGTGTCCGATATGGCATCTGATACAACTAGATATAAGGAAATAGGAGAACTCTCTACTAATAGCGAATCTGCATTAGTCGGAAACGTGAAGAGCTCTTCTTTCAAAAATAAATCACTGCTATCTCCGGATAGCGACCGACTTCTTTACAACTACTCGAAAGAGGTTGATGTAAAGGATTCTGCTGTTGCCGAAGCATCTGGAGAATACGGTAAAAGAATTATTTTCGTAGGTTGCGATATCCTCACAATCTATGATGTTGAAAAAGGTAACTTCTGGCTTGAGAACCCAAGAAAGATTCTTGAACCATTAATGAAAGGATGGGGTGAAGGCGGTCTTGATCTTACAGGTACTGACATTGCAGCAGTGTCTGCAAATATGACTTACGTATCAGTTGTTGACCAGGACGCATACATTGTTTCGCAGGCAGCAGGTGGAACCAATGTGTTGTTCAAGATTAACATGTACACTTACGAAGTATCACAAGTGTGTAAAGGTTTTGATGTAACACTTGGCGATGCAATGCTTTATTCTAAACCTTTTGTATTCAATGCTCGCATTCATTTTATTGCAAAAGTTGAAAATGCAGCAAAGGTTTATGCATTTAATACTGCCAACAGCGATTGGAGTGAACAGACTGAGCTCAGTAATCTTATCGCCGATTATTATGTAGCCGGTGTAAGAGATAAGAATACAATCGTTGCAGTAAAAGACGAATCACTTAATCGTATTTATTTTATTGCTGCAACTGCTGAAAGCAGTGTGAAAGTTTATAATTACAGTACTGCTCAGAGCGGTGTACTGAGTGTAACCGACGGTAATCTTGGTCTGTCCGGAACAAGTATTAAACAGATTAACGTGTTTGAAGATGCTGATTCTAGAACATCACAGACCTATATTTCGATCCTCTCAAGTAACAATGTGATTACATTCCTGTCATTTACAAATCGTGATGACACTGGACTTGTAATGACAAAGCTCAAATACAAATTTGTTTCATCATACGGTGTAATTGGATACGCTAAGGTAATCCTTGGAACAGGAGACTATGGCTTCTATGTATTCGTTAAAACATCTGATGGTAAAACAACAGCTTTGTATTATCCAATGAGCGATATTACTAGCGATAAAACAATTGATGTCGCTACTACTCTCATTGACAATAAGACACCTGCGTTCTTGAAATCTCTTAGTGATAATATTAATATCACTAAGAACCTGTTCTCTGCTGATGACCTGAACTTGATTATCGGTAATTATCTTGAAGCAGGAAACACAATGCCTCTTATCAAAGATTTCGGCATTACAACAAGAACTTTTGGTTCAGAAGAACTTGATATCCAGAACAGAATGTTCCGCACTATTCTTGATAAAGAAAGCGGAGTTTCACTTGTAAAGGGTCTTCCTTACAGTGAAACACAGATGTCTCGTGTAAGATTGTTCCCAGAAACAATTCTTACATCTTCTTCTGTTCACGTTAGTGATGATACTGTTGTTTCTTTGAAAGAATCGCTTTCTGATAAAACAAATTACACAACTGGTAAATACATCTGGAAGACTCTTAATGAATTAGGTCTCCCATATAATACTCACGTTGAGACTATTGGTCGTATCATTGTAAACGGATACGATATCCCAGTTGAAAATACACTCATAACAAAAGCTGCTGCTGGTGAAGAATACGGTGACGTATTGTTTACTATCGATAAGCTTTTTGACATTTCACTCATTAAAAACGCATTGTCTGAAAACACAGCATTGTATCCTGGGGTTTTATTCTTTAAGAACAACGGATTCCTTAATTCAGCTGTTATTTCAAACTCATACGCTTTTGATAACAGCATCACATACGATGATGCTGATGGTGAAAAGCTCTTTGATACAAGTGTATTTGAAATTACTTGTAGCTGTAGAGTTGGCGACAATATATTGCTTCTTGGAACAAACACTGGAGCAATTGCTTCTGTAAATATCCAGACTGGTGGATACACTAGTTCAAGCGGAAACAGTAATGGAGATAATCCTCCGCCATATTACAGAGCAGCTTCTGTATTTGCTGATAGAGGAGCACTTATTGGTCTTATCGTTTATAAAGATAGTATCTTTGGAATTTGTAATTCCGGGGCAATTATTAAAACTTCTATTGGAGTTAATAGTTGGTCTGAAGCAAAACCTAATGAAACAAATGGTGATGCATTTATTCAGAAGGCATACGATGTGAAAGATAATCTTATCATTTGCTCTATGCTTAATGGTGGTATTTTCTCATTTGATATGGACACTGGATCTTACATCGAACAGAATGCAAACGGAACTTATGCTGTTAACGGAACAATTCAGAACGTTGCATCTACTCAGGCAATTACTGCTAAACAGTGTTCACAGGTTATTCTTGGAAATAGACTTTATTTCTTGCCAACTGTTACAGGTTCAGGATACGATGAAAACTATCTTTACTGGTATGATTTTGTTACAAATACAATTGGTCATACAACGAATGCTATTCCAACAGCTAATGCTGGTGGTATGCTTGTAACCGATGGTACAGATATTTATATCATTTCTGGAAGCTCGGCTTCTACTTTGTTTACAAAGTACGTTATCGATGCTGACAGATATGATACTCTTGCTGCTCTCCCAGTCAGCGATATTTCATTCAATGGCGCATACTACAATAATGGAAAAGTCTATGTTCCTTTTGGCTACATAAGCGGTTCTAAGTATATCTTTGAATACAGTGTTGCTACTGATAAATGGGTTACTTATTTGCCAACAAACCAGGAATCTATTCCAAATATGGTTGAAGCAAATAACTATACTTACATAAATGGAAATAACCATAAGATTTTCCGTATGTTTAACGGAAAACTCAAAGGTGCAACTGTTGCAAACGCTTCTAATTTGGTATCAAGTTATATCGATATTGATTTGACGATTGCCGATATTACAGGAAGTGTTACAGTTGTAAATACAGATGCTACCGAAGGAACTTTCGGTAGCACAGCTTGTTATGACCAGACAAATAAACGCCTTTATGTTGTGGGTGGAAAAACTTACGACGCTTCTGGTGTAAAAGGTGACGCTAAACTTGCTGCTTATGCTACATCTGATGACGGACAGCTTTCTCTTGAAGGTGAGTTCGATATGGTTGCTAATTCAAATGCTGTTGCTGGTCTTTATGGCGATAGCTTGATTGCATTTGGTGGCTCAGTATCTTCTAAAGTGAAGATGTTTGATACACGTAAAATGGAATGGAGTGATGTGAACTTTATTGCACATTACGGTTCTGTTGCCGGAGAACACATCTCGGCAATGAAAGTAATTGGCGATAAGGATATGCTTGTTATTTCTTACTCCGATGGTTCTATAGGTTCTATCGATTTGAGAACAGGTGAATTCATTCCACAGCATACTTCTGCTGCTCGTATCCGTTGTGTTCATAGAATCTTTGCCGATGCTAATGAAGTTAGTGACGAAGGCGCTACACGTATCGATGAAGTTGGCGATGATGTTATTTTCAATACACCATCTCGTACTTTCAGATGGTCAACTCTTATCGGTGCATTTTTTACACACGATGACAGACGTTTCTTGGAGAAATATAATAACTGTAATCTCGCCGAGTATCAGTTCGATGCTAGCAAGATGATTACTAAGAAGCCAGTCGCTGGTTCTTCTAAAGTTGTTGTTGGAAAATACATTATCTTCATGAACGGATATGATTCGGATTCTCCAACTGCTCCTACAGAGAACGTTAAACGAAGCGTAGTGGCTTACGATACAGAACTCCATGAGTTTGCATTGATAGCCGAAGGCTTGAATACAACTGATGTTGACGGTACTGTTCTTAGAAAGTTCAACGCTTTCTCGCATTACTTCAACGGAAGCATTTATACATTTGGCGGTATTTATCGTCACGATGAAAAGCCTTACGATGAAACAAATGGAACTTACACTGTTACCACAAATAAACGTACAGGCTCTATCGAAAGATACGACCTTGTTACAGGCAAAATTACACTTCTTGATAACGCAGTCTATGGTTACGATACACCTGTTGCTTCTATCCACACTGTTGGACAGAATGCTAGTGATAATTCATATAACAGAAATCCTGTTCTGTCAACAATTGGTTTGAATGAAACAAGATGTCTTACACCTTGTTCTCAGAAAGCTCTGTTTACAGGTGATTCTGCAGATACAGAGATTGAACCAAAACGTTATCTCGCAGGTTTCGTAACTCCTGGTGAAGCAGATAAATCTAGCATCACAGTAATTAAAAATACAGGAAGTGATTCAAATGATGATACTACTACAGAATCATTTGGAACTCTTGCATTCTGCGTTTTCGATACTTATACCGAAACTGTTAAGAATTACAGAACTGATTTACCTTCTATTAATTCTGAAGCAGTTGTTATTCCTGTGGAACGTATTTGTAATGGATCTGTAACAGAATATCTCTTTGTTTACGAAGAAAATACGATTTCTGTTTACACTGTATCTGTTGGTTCTTCTGGACTTACATTTACATTACTTTCATCTACATTCACAGACGATGCTTCTGCCGGAGACCTTAGAAAAGGAATTAACGTTCCGTTTTATGATGACGGTTCTGATAGAATCGTATTCCCAGATTTACTTTGCGGTAACGGAATGCTTAGAACAATCGTGTTTGAATGCGATAAAGCTAAGTTCAATATTTTCAAGGAAAGTACAACTGATAACTTCTCACCTGATAATGGAACAAATGCACTTCACCGTGTACTTCCACATCTTGTGACCTCAAAGAATAAGCTTGTACGTTTCGACGATATAAAATACATGTTCAAGACCCTTGACAAACACGAATTCACTTCAATTAAGGAAAATTATTCAGCTAACCATCCTGGTAAGAATGCTCTTATTGATGCATTTAAAGCTGGTGTAAGAGATAATGCATCTGTTACAAATTATCCTGAAAACAGTTTACCACTTAAACGAGAAATCGTTAGAGTTGGTGATGAATTCTACAAGGTTCTCTTTATTTATAAATCAAATACTCGTTATGATTCTATAGAAGAATTCGGTACAGCTGGAAAAACTCGTGTTGTAATTCTTAAGCTCGATAATATTACTGGAGAAATTTCAGTTCCTACTGTTTATTATCCAGAAAGTGGAGCTTGGAGTGCAATCGGTACACGTTCCGTTGTAAAAACATTTGTTTCAGACGGAATCGTTTGGTTCTGGCCAAAACTTAATGTTGCAGCTAACGAATCTAATATTCCTGGTGCAAAGACAATCTTCTCATATAATCCAGATGACGATACTGTTGCAATGCACGATGTTGGTGATGCTGATAATACCGAATTGATACTTGAAACAACTTCTGCATCTTGTGTAATAGTTAATTCAGAGAAATCTGAAGCAGCCGTTGCTTATCCAAGATATTATGCAAAAGATGACCGTGTCAGCGCACGCACTATGTGGTTAAGTGGTTTGACAAAAGTAGCTCACGAAACAAGTGCAGCTATCGACGTGCCATATTATACAATGTGGGTTGATGCTGAAGAAGAAGTTTCTTTCCCTGAGAGATTATCTCTTGGCGGTTACTTTGAAGGCGATATTATCAAGCTGTTCGCAGTTTGTGGTAATAAGCTTTATGCTGCCACAGTAGATGCTTCTGATGACACATATGATCTCGAGAACGTTGAACTTGGATATAAGAATGGTGAAGAAGAATTCTTTGGAATCGAATATGTTGATGATAATAAACTTATTGTCAATATGTATAATCCGTCGTTTGACGAAGAAGCTGATAAATATCAGATTCTTGATAACGATTTGAGATTCAAAGATGAACTATGTTTTGGTAGAACTCTGTCGGCAACATTGTTGCCTTATGAAGGAAGTGTGATTCGTTCATTCGCTTATGATGGAACTGACCACATTCTTTCAACAAGTTATATCAGTGAGTACGATGCGATTTCTTGTTTAACAAACGTAAAGAAATTCCATGAAGTGGAAGCTCTTTACGGAAAACCAATTGATATGGTTGTAAAATCTGATAACCCTACTAAATATTGTTATATTGTGACAAATGGTGCGAATTATAAATATTTCTTTGAATCGGGGATTGTCGAAATAACAAGCGACGAAGTCGATCTTGCTGAAACAACATCATATACACCTTCAGAACAAGAAAATATACTTGAGGGATTACCTGATAACGAGCATCGTACAACTAATGGCTGGTGGATCGACGATGGTAATACTATTTACGCTTTCTGTGAAGGAAGTGGTGATATACACGTTATGACATTGGACCTACCGCAGAAAACCGTTGAAAAAAGCAATAAAGGTTCTGAATCTGATTTATTCAATTTTGCATCAGATTGTTTTGCTGTATTCGGCAAAATGAAGAATATTTTTACATTTGATTCCGATTTCTATTGTGTACATGACGGACAGCTTTACAAACACGTTGGTAACACATACAATCGAATAACTGATATCGCAGTTGATGCAACTGGAAAAGAAGTTGCTGTTGGTTGCGATGTAAATGGTGTCATTACAGCTGTGTTTGCCTCATGTGTTGATAGTGAAACTATTCAGTTCAAGATTTCGAAGTTTGATATTTCTCTTGGTGCTATTGTTTACAATAAATCAATCGACGTATCTGGCTTCACAATGAATAACATTTTCGAATCAAGTAATTGGAACGACTTTATTTCTTCTTCAAAGACAGCATTGTTTGCTGGAAACAAAGTTGTATTCGCACTTGGAGTAACAGATAATACTAAAACAGTTTACGGTGTAAAACTTGATTTGGTAACAGAACTTGGATTTGCTACAACAGTTGATGGTCTTAAAGACGAAAACGCAATTCAGTATTTTAATGGCGACATAGTTGCATTTGGTGGACGTGACAGTAGTGTTCGTTCTATAACTGCGACAAAACGATTGATAAACAGTACTGTGACACGTTCGATAACTGAAACAATTCCTGGAACAGGTTCATTTGGCGTTCCTCTCATTAAGAGTGGGCACAGATTGTTTGGGGTATTCCCAACAGAAGACAACTACTCGTTGTTTGAGCTTGATAAGTGCAATAAGTCATTATACGAATCCGGCTTGAAAACAAAGCAACTTGTTAATACCGATTTCGGCATTAAAGGTACTATTAACTCTTATCCACAATCTTCAGATGAACTTGCATTTGGACCTCTTACTGACGATGAATATTTCATTTCGATGAAACTTATAAATTCTGAAGAAGGTGGCGATTATCGAGGTTCATTTAAACCAATCAAGTCTCCGGTAACAGAGTTCGTTTACAACGATACTTGTGGAATTAAGATTTACACAGGTTTGACATCAGACTTGTTTGTTTCTTATGACCTTGGTACTGGAGAAGTTGTATCTGCCGTAACTACTGAACGTGGATATGGATATTCTATTTCTACGATTTCAGCATCAGAAGATTCTATTCTTGTTTTCTATGAAAACTCTCCAAATATTTCTGCTCTCATCGTTCACGATGATGGTGAATTGACAGTCAAACTCTTCAATGGAAAAGTTTGTGGTAAACAAATTTCTTCTGATGATAACACTTGTACAGTTCAGGAACTGGATTTGACATTGTTGTTTGATGAAGAATCTAGCGAACTCGCTATCAGGGGGAATTAATAATGGAAACAAGTAGAAACCCTAAAGTCTTAAACCGTGTTATAATTCAGAAGCTAAATCCTGTACTTGAAAAAGTTAAGGATTTGGTTGACCTGAGTGATGACACCAAAACGTTTATTGATGAAAGTGAAGCATCTGGAGCTGCAAATAAACAGGCTGTCGAAGACGTCGTTAATCAGTTCATGGATGCTAAAGCTTCTGTAGAAACTGAAATTGAAACATCCAATTCAGATTTGTCTTCTATTATAGTCAACAACTTGGTCAATCCTAATACTGCTCCAGGTTCATCTGGTGGTGAATCAGGAGAGGTACAGGAAGACACTAAGTTGATAAATGATAAAACTGTATCTGTTATCGGATATGGATTTGTAAAATCTGGTATTTCTATGGCCCTTGTTGGTGTAACTAGTAATGGTCTTGGACTTGGAGAGGACCCATCATATAATGCTGAGTTTGAGTTCATGAATCCATCAAACGATTTATTCTCATCTTATGCTGTAAATGATATCCTTAAAATTACCGCATCAAGAGCATTCGTTTGTACAAATAATGGTCTCGTAGATTTTACAATAACCGACGGTCACTACTACCCACGTTACACTTCTCATGGATTAAACTCTAACAAAGTTATATCTTGTGCAACAGTACGAACAAAGGACAGTAGTCAGTCAGGTTATATTGCTGGTACAGATCGCGGTGTAAACTTCTCTCCTACTGGAGAAAGATGGGTTGATATCGACTCTAAATTTGATAACGTTGTAACTTGTTTGTCACGAACTCAGCTGGTATCTGATAAGCAGACTATTTTGTTCATAGGAACTGCAACCGGACTGTATTTCGTAGATATTGATGAATATCTTAAAGACGGCGTTTCTAAGGTACACAGTCTTAAGAGTATAAGCGTAACACTTCCTTCTACTTATATCAACGCTGTAGCTTATAACACAGCTTTGGACACCCTGTATGTCGCAACTGATGGTGGTCTTGCTGTTATACCTAATATCACTGCTTATATAGCAGCCGGAGAGTATGAGACCAGTGATGTTTGCACATCTCTTATCAATTACACTTCAAAAACCGGTCTTGCAAATACATTCAGTATGGATGTGTTCCTTAAGACCGATTCTACAGTTATAGTTGGTAATAGTAGCGGTTTGACAATTACGAAGGATTTTGTAAACTTTGCATATTTGACTAAGAAACAGGGAAGTACGTTGTCTTCGACAGCAGTCCTTAACGGTCATATGTGTAAACATATTCTTCGTAAGGATGCGACTACTATTACAGTATTGCATACAATTGGACTTACCGAAGGCGTTACTGCGTCTATTTAAAACAAGTTTGGGGACTCGGGAAACCGAGTCCCCTTTTTATTTGGACTTTATAATGATAGAACAATAATGAAAAAAGAGAACTAGTTGGAGCACTCGAACTAAGAGAGGATTAAAAATGGGTGCTAATGAAATTTCATTTACTAGAGACCAGGACACAAATGGTAACGGAATTATCGACGATGATGAGCTCACAGAAGAACAGCTTGCTTTGAAGAAATCACACAAGATTGGATATAAGGATATGTCGCGCTTGTTTGCGCTTATGTATTCATTTACAATCGGTATGATGGGCGTTATGTTTGTGACTTGGTTCGTATTTGGTGTAACTCTTAGTCCAGATTTGAATAAGCTTGCCTTGGCGTTGAACTTGTTTGTAACAATACTTGGTGTTGTTGAAGGTGCACGCAGTATTATGGTAAGTGCTACAGAAGAGGAAGAAGCTCCTGTACCAGCTTATAAATTGAGATATCTTTTAGGATATTTAATTTGGTATATACTTATAACTGTGATAGCAGTTGTGCTTGAGTTTATAGTACGTATATGTGCAAAAGAAGAAGAAATAGTTCCTGATTTTGCTACTGATAATTTTATTACTGGTATTGTGAGCAATATGGTTTCTTATCTTATAGCTCGATTTGGTAGTAAGCTTGGTAAGTGCATTGACTTGTCAAGCTTTAGACTGTTTGCTAAGAATTAATGACAAAAAGAAACAGAGAGCCTTAATTGGCTCTCTGTTTTATTTATTAATGATTATTATCTGATTCTGGAGAAGCAACTGAAGATGGCATTACCTGTAATCCAAAGTTAGGGTCACTAAGTCTATCCATCATTTTACAGATTACATATCCAAGCATAGGGAACAGATAGAATGTGTTCTGGTCTTTAATGGACAACTCGTAGAAGTCTTCGAAATTGTCATACATCAAAAGCAATCTGCTCATAATGCAATCTTCTTTCTTTCTTGTGTAGAGACCGATAGCTTCACAAATTAAATCAATCATATCATTATAAGTATTCAGCTCAATATCTGTATCAGATTTAAACTCGTCACCCCAGAGCATATCTGGGATAAGTTTAGTAGGATACAAACCGAGAGTGTTTTCCATTGACTGTGAAGATGGTTCAAGAGATACTGTTCCGAACAAATTTAAGTTTGAAGCAATAGTTACTCTTGTAATTGGAGCTGGTATAAAAGTTTTATATTTGAGCAACTTTGTAGTCTGATGTTCAAGAGCATAGAATACAGTTTTATTATACCAGTGCTCGAGGTCCTGCTGAAGCTGTGTTACTTTGAAGATTCTCTTTTTAACTCTGTTGAATATCTTTGTTTTTGTTACAAACTCGATGAGCATTCTATCGTACATTAATGAACCAAACCAAGTATCAGAGTTATTTAATGTAGGCTTATCACCTAAACCGTGTACTCTAGGGTCGTAAGTTTCACCGTCTGCCGGTCCAACAATCATCGGATTGTGCTCGATACGAGATTCCTCAAGAGGAGTTCCAGATTCATCTTTAATATCGAGAGAGTCGAATCTCAAAATGTAAGTGTTCTTGTCTTTATTATAGAACATTTCGTTATACAATTCAGACAATGTGTTGTACAATTTTGAGAGCTTTTCGATGGCAATATATTCGTCTTCTCTAAAGATAGTTCTAAATGAAGTTCCAACGTGAGCATACAAGAAATGACGTGTCTCTGTAACACATTTCTTAATCTCAGAGTATTTTTCACCAAGAATATCTTCTTCAAGAGTGTAAGTAAACGCATATGCTGCGTCTGTTTCAATAGTAGTTTTTGAAACGCCTGTTACTTTAAAGAGACAGTTTTTGTCTCCGACACTCATGATAAAACGGTCTCCAGCAAGAGGCTGAATTGTCTTAGGTAATACTTTGGCTTCACCGTCGACATTTACATCGATACTCATCTCAGTTGGAGAAGACTGATATGAGGTTTCGCCTTGACAAAGAATTACAAAGTCTTTTATTTCGATAAAATTGAGCTTGTTTACATCAATTGTATTTACGCCAGCTGTATTAACTAAGTAGTCGTTTCGACCAATTGTTCTTTGCTGATAATAAATAACAGTTGATTTTAACCCAGTCATTCGACTGAGTGGTGTATTTTTAAGCTCTAAGCGGTCCTGAAGAACGGCATCGGCAATGCGCTGTTCTTCTTCCTGTGGCTGTATTAATCCAGATTCTCCTGGTTGTCTAATTTGTGTATTATCTCGGATTGTGCCACCGTGATTATTCGGGTTTAATACTGGCATAAATCACCTCTAATTTTTACAATGAATTCATTATAAAGTCCAGAATACCCCAAAACATTAGAATAGCCATATTATGCAAAATAATAACTATACTAACCTTTTTTAAGGAGTTGATATATGAGTAATCTAACAAAAAATTACGTATCTTCTCCAACGCCAATCGAGTACAAGACGGCTAACTCAGAGGCATTGGATTCCTTACTTGGAATTTCGAAGAGTAATAAACGATTGTTGTCGGCAAGAGATAAAAGTATTTCTCCGTCATCATCAGACTCATTTAAATACTTTGAAACAACGCTCATGTCTTCAAAGGAAGTGACCTTTAACGCCGGCGATCCATCGATGTTGGATACAGACTTCGCGTCATTCCTCAAAACAAAGGCTAAGCGTAAGTACAATGTAATTCGCTTTGATAGAAAGCACAATATTAAATCATTTGATTTTACTCTTACTTACACACAGCTTGCTGAATGGGGTGCTAAAAATCAGACAGCAACACCTATCACAAGAACCTTCCTCGGTTCTATCCTTTTTACAGGCTGTTCAAATGTAAAAGATACCGAAACTTACGAAGACCTTCCATTGGAAGCACATGTTCGTTTTGAATCAATCGGCGACGGTATTGGAACAGAAGGTGCTGTAGATGGATTTGGAGATAACATGGGTGGACCAAGTTTCACCTTTACATACAGTTTCACTTCAAAATACATTTACCTTTTCGTTTCAGCTATTACTCCTTTCCGTCTCATTCCAAAGGCAGATGGAACATTTGTTGACCTCTCATATGCAGAAGGTCGTGGACAGTATGTTGGAGAAACTCGTGAAAAGAACGCTGCTAACCTTAATAAGGAAACCGGCGTTACTCAGTACGTTGGTTTCACAGCAAACGCAGATGTTCATTTTGACCTCGAAATGTCAATCAGAGATAACTCTATTTCGTCTGTAGACAGTAACTTTACTGCTATCGATATCGGTTCAACAGATTTCACAGACGATGAAGCTGTTATCGCAACAAATGCTAAGACATTTACAATTCATCCTACACGTGGCGAAATTTGTACTTATGGAATGATGCCTGCTTCCGACGTTGACTTGGAAGTTGCTACTGACATTGTTCCAATCAAATACACATCAAGACTTTTTAAGTCTGATATGCCTACTGTTAACGCATTTATTGAAAAACTCGAAGACGTTATTAAACGTTCTTCTACAACAGTTGATACAATTCCATTTGTTATCAAATCTGTTATTCGTACAAAGGGTAAATACAATGTGCGTGGCGATTACTTTATCGATTCACAGGCAGATTCTTTTGGTAGCGTTCTTATTACCGAAGCTGGTATATACGATGCTAAGAAAGATGAGTTTAAAGTAACAACTCGTGTATTTGATAAGACTACTGCTGCTGGAAACGAAACTGTTGGTGCTCTTAAAGACCATCTTGGTTCAAATGTGAGTGAATATCTTAAATCAATCACAGAAGATAACCCTAACATTCATCACACAAGCACATCTGATAAGATTCTTTCTTTAATCAGAAACATTTCATTTGAAACTCCTGATAATCTCAGTGTTTACAGTGAAGTATCATTCATCCGAAGTTCTTCGGATTTCGAGTGCGTAAAGGCTTTCCTTGAACTTGGTTCAGAGAACGGTGGTCACGATGATAGCATAATTTATTTCAACGCAGACAACTCAATCAGAGTTTGTTCTTTTAAGGATTACGATATGGTTGAACCTGTTATCGTTTATCCTCTTGACGCTATCACAGATATTGCTGCAAACTCTTCTCTTAAACCAGTTATTAAAATCAAGGACGTTGCTCGTATATTTGACGAAGAGAACTCAAGATTTGTTTATTTCATTACAACAAACTGTGGCTTGATTTTCAAAGGATACTTTGATTATGATGCTGGTAAGTTTGTTGGTGAATTCATTCGTGCTTTTGATGATAAAGAAGTTCCTATCGCAACAAATGAAATCGTAACAGTCGTTCATCGTGATGCAGATTATATCGTGTTCACAGGAAATGCTGGTAATGTAAGTTTGTTTGATGTAAAGAACTCTGAATTCGTTTACCTTCCGAAGCGTTTTGACACTGATGAAAAAGTTTGTGCGATTTCTTATACACGAACTCCTATTGAAGATACAATCAATGGACTCGTATTTGCCACAAATAAACGAACCGCTTGTTATTCTTTAACAGGTGGTTGGGATTACAGTTATCTGTGTGGTGAAAACATTTTTGCTCACGCTAAGCTTGGAATAAATGATAATATTGACCTTATTGCTTGTGTTGACGGATATGAAAACGTTCCTTCAGTTCAGGCTGGTCCATATCGTTATTATCTTGGAGTACGTAGTGATACTGCTGGAGAAATTCCAGTATATTGCCGTATCGAACTTAAAACAGGAAAAGTTGACGAATGTGCTGTTCCCGATTTCAAGATGTTTAATGCTAAGCTCGCATACGATGGTGACAGATACATTGTAGCTATTGGTGGAGCACCAGCTTCTACAGTTACTCTTGAATCTCCGGATGATATTAAAGACTACGTGGCAATTTATGATACAATCGAAGATACATGGCTCGATATTGAGAATAACGAATTTGCTCTTGAAAATGATTCTTACGAAAGCGATTCTGTAAAGCGTAAACTTTCTGATTCACAGCCTGTATTTGTAAACGGAAACACTGTTTATATTATGCGTCCAGAAGTAAAATTCTTTACACGTAATTCCACAACAAATGCGTTTGAATTGAACACATCTGTTGATAACTGTGGTTACAAACTTGTAATCAACAACGAAGGTGTTACCGTTGAAAAAATAGATTGTAGTATTGATTTCTTAAATAACAGAAACGTTCAGCTTTATCCTATTGGAAAAGAGAACGATGCATTATATTTTGCATACGGTGCAAAGGTTACAGAAACTGTAACTGAAGTTGTAAATAACACAACTGTTTCAACTATCGTATTCAAAGCATATAGAATCGGATTGGTTGGTTTTAACTTGTCTGATGAGACTATCGAAGTAATCGGAAGTGTTGATTTGACACATTCTTATTTTGATGAACTGTATTCTTCGGAATATGCTTCTGCCATTGACGACCTGTTTGATGGAGCTGCAATTGCTGTTGGAAAACGTGCATTTGTAGTATACACTTTGAACGGAATGCTCGTTGTAAAGCATTCTCTTGGTTCAACTGCTGATAACTGGGGTGGAACAGAAGATGGCGTTCTTCTTAAGAGCGTTACGTTTACTCCACTTTATGACGAAACAGGTTCAGACGTTGAGCTCGAAGGTGCAGTTACAAAAATCAAAAATGAAAGACTTCTTGAAGCTAATGAGTACGACGTTCTTTGGAACAGATTTGGACGTTCAACTGAAAACGTGACAATGTCATTTGTCGACGAATCACATGTTGTTATTCTTGGCGGAAACGCATTGCGTTTGCCAATTGTAATGGATATATCTGGTGATAATCCTTACATTAATAGAGTTCCATCTACAGTTCCTAGAATTGAAGATGAATCTGATACCGCCGTTTTGAATTCAAACAACTATAGCGACTATATTCGTGTAGTTTCTACACCAGGTCTAGTTTGTGATTCTATTTCGCTTGTTGAAACTGGAAATCACGTATTTGCACTTAATAAAATTAAAGATTATTTGAAACCATCTATTTACTATCTGAATAAGAGTGATGACGCTTATTTCAGATGGATGAGAGATTGTACAACTTCTGGAAACACAGATACAAAGTTCTATAGCAACTATAAAGGTTTTGCAGTTGGAGCATTTGCTGTGTTTATTCCTGAAACTGTTAAGAATAAAGTAGATGATATTTGGTTTGAATCTCCATCATATTCGGAAAATTATGTTGCTCCTACTTATAATTGTGACCCATCTTTAAGAAGTTTTGCAAGTTTCACTTTCTTGGCAAACAAGAAAAAACGTGTAATTCTTACTAACGAGCTGTATCCAAATAAAGCTGTATTCATTTGTGAAGATGACAACAGTGAAAAAGCAACTGCTTATTGCATTACAGCTACAGGTGTTGGTCTCAGTGTTAGTGAGTTCAATATAACTAAGCTTTCTACTATTTCAACTCTTAGTGAAGAGTGGGAAGTAAGACCCGAATCAATTCTTACTGGTGGAAGTTATGGAAAATATTCTTTCATCGTTGCATCTACTGGTATCGTAAGAGTTGACTTTACAGCTATTCTTAATGGTGAAGAATTTGACTATATGGAATTCAGCAACCTCTTTGAAGACGGATTGCCAAACAAAGCAGTTTGTCAGGATTCGGAATATCTGTATGTAAGTGGTGGAAAATCATCTCTTTCAAATGATGTAAATAATGAATTCTATAGAATAAGCAAGTACAAACTTGCTATTGCTGATAACGGAAGAATTGAGACACAGCATAGTGTACTTAACGTACCAACAAATGCATCTCTCTGTCCTATTTATACAACTGGCAATTCAGTTTGTGTTTACGGTAAAGAAGTTTATTCGGCAGATAATAGTGTAATACGTACTCGTGCTACAATTTATTCTTGTCTTAAGTCTGATATGAAATACGCTCCAAAACGTGCTGTATTTGATATTGGTAAAATCACTTCTTCCGAATACAACAGATATAATCCAAAGTTGCACGCTATGTCAATTGACGGAAACGAGGTTGTTCTTGCTTTCGGTGGACGTCAGGGTACTTCTACAGAAATCACAACTTCTGTTGAATTGTTTGATGTTGAGCGTAGACAGTGGGTATCTATCCCAGCTCTTCCAACAAAACTTCAGAATATAAACTTCATCGGAAATAAGATTGTATTCGCTACAAAAATTAACGAAGATGATACTCTCGGTGCTTACTTGCACGTACTTACTTTGAAATGCAATGATTTTGATACTTATGATTTTGAATGGGTTGATGAAGAAATTGTAGATTCTCAGCCAGCAGCAAGTAGCTGTGTATCAAATGTATCTGCCGATGGTGAGAAATATCTTGCTGTAGGTGTTGATACTAATGGAAATCTTCTTAATTCCGAATCTTCTATGAAGATTTATACTGCTGGTGAAAATGGCTTTGACACCACAGTTCTTCCAACAATTGTTCTTAATTCACAGTTGTCTTATCACGTTCTTGCTGCTTATTTTGGTAGCGATGGAAATGTGCGTGTCGCACTGTACGATGAGTCTGGTGCTACAGGTTCAACAATTGTAATTTGGAAGTACACAGAACTTACTGGTTGGACATCTGTTTCTGCTGGTTCTGGAGTAAACGGATTAGAAGATTTTGCAACAGATTTTGGTAGAAGAATTTCTACACTTAAATCTATTTCTGGTCTTTTTGACATTGCTGTAAAAGATTGTTACGTTTACGCATCTGGCGTTAAAATTAAGCTCATTGGTTTTGCCGATGATGTTATTTATGTGAAAGAAATTTTTGATACTCGTCCAAATTACAATGCGGCTGGTATTGAAGACGAAACTGATTTCACAGAATTTACTTTTGATGAAAGAGGTTGGATTTTCACATTTGACAATTTGTCAAATAAGTTTGTAGCAATTTCACCAGCATTGAACGGATATAAAACATCAACAATCAAACGTGACGATTCTACCGTCATTTCGGTATCAGGTAGTACAAATCTTGTTTGCAAGCTTATTGTAAACGATGATGATAACACACTTGTTATTGATCGTGTTTCTATAGACGGCCATTTCTCTCCTGATTTACTCGAACCTGTTATTAATTCTGATGGCACAACTGTACAGTACGATGAGAATAAGAAATACCGTTTGTATGAAAATAAATACTTAATCGAATCTACAAAAACTGGAGTTCTTGTTCGTGACATCGAACACAACACCAGTAGCTCTACACAGGAATTCGACTATGCTACTATTATGGATATTGAAGATTTCGAGTTTGATGAACTCCCTGAAATAAATATTTGTAATGGTAAACTTTCTATTGTCGGAAGATATGATGATAAGATTCGTTCTATTATTATCTCATTTACATTCGATTATATTCATGCTGATACTTTGGATTACATTGCTGACTCCGACAAATTGCCTTTGGCAGTATACTTCTCAGATGCTAAACAAGCATATTTGTTCTGCGAAGCAAATAGTTTGCATCTTGAAGTTCGTTCACATGGTAAATTGTTTGCTGAAAACGATTACCTTACAAAGTTTAGTCCAAAAATACTCGGATGTGACAATAGAGATAATTTCTATCTGTATAATGAAGACAGTACAGATTCGAGCGTATATTCAATTAATATCGATATAAATGATAAATATAACCAGTTGTATTATAGAAATATTTTACACACTGGTATAAAACTTTCTACACTTCCAGATGTTTCTATTGTAGATGGCGTTGCGATTTCATTGAAACGCGGTCTTGCAATTGTGCTTGACGGCACTGGATTTGAAACATCTTATCTTAGAGACGATTATTTTGAAGAAGGTTATGGAAGAGTTGTTGAAAGCGATGACCTTATTCTTCATCTCACAAAAGATGGAGCAAATTCTTATATAAAGGTATACGATACAACTCTTGCTGGAAAAGCAGTTAAATCGTTTATCCTGTCTAAAGCTGCAGATGATAAGCTTGACACTGAGCTCACCGTTCCATTTGATGCACCTGTAGTATTTACAATTGTAACTTCCGACGATAAGTCAATGCATTTGATTTTGATTAAGGACGATATCCTTTACAATATCAACACTGTCAACGGAACTGTTGCTCGTGCAGATATTAGTAGTTGGGGTCTTCCTAATTTAGCATTTGCAAAGACTTATAAAGACCCTCGTGGATTTGGAGTTTACATCCTTACAAAAGATAGTAAGTATATTTACGCTGCTTGGACTGGTGAGTATTTGGAATACACACCAGCAGATTTGTCTATTTCACATATTGATACTATAGAAGACGTTGAAAGCTACAATGCATTTAAAGATGAAATTGTTGTTACAGACAACAATGGAAGACGTGAGTGCATTAGACGTGGCGAAGCTTGTGGTATCGAATATTATGATAAACCTGTTTTCAATGATATTCCTGGCTTGTCTATATTGAAATCAAATGTTCCAAAGTTTGAACGCTTTGGCGAATTCCTTGATGGAACTGAACTTTGTGCTAAGAAAACAGAAAACTTTACAGTTTACACTTATCCTACAAAGGTTGAAATTATTCATAACCAGTCTGGTGCAACAAAGATTGTTAATCTTACTGGAGCAGCTACTGATATTTGTTGGATTACTGAAGCAAACGGTATTCTTGTATTCGGTCAGGGTTCAAGTGAAAGTCTTACAAAGATTCACGCTTTGAAATATGACGATGAATTTGAATTTGCTTACAGAAATGATTTTGAAATTGAGGATTATTTGCCTAATTGTTACGGTGTAGCCGCTGGAGCAACAACTGCTCGTAGTGACGTAACTGATGACAATATGTATCGTGAAGGACACATTGTGTTTGCTAACGGTGGGCTAGGTAATACGATTGTTGAAATCAACTTCGAATATAGCTCGGAATACGAGACCGTTGCAGACGCATTTGAAACAATGCATCTTAGACAGTTTGAAATCAATGCTTTCAATGAGCTCTCAGGCGATGATGTTCACAAGTTCCATCTTGTTCATTCAAGAAATAATTCTATTATTATTCTTGGAGATTCGTCATCAACATCACGTGTTATCAACTTTGATAAGACTTATGAACAGCCTGTAATCGTTAACTTTAACTTTAATAGAAACGGAAGTACATTGTACGTTTATCAGTTAATGGATTCTATTCACGTTGGAACTATTACAGATGATGTATCTGTTGGTGCAGTTGTAAACGCATACGAAATCCAGGTTAACAGGGACGGTGCTCTTGCTAATCAGAAATTAGTTGGACAGATGATTCTCCCTGAAATTCTTTCTGATATAACAGATGCTGTTGCATACAATGAGAACGATAGACTTCCTACAGTAGAGACTGTTTTAACTTATTGTCCAGTAATCTTCTTTATCGATACAATTAAACCTGTTTCAGAAATCAATCAGTCATTTGTGGGTGCAGATAAACTTAGAACTAGTTCAATTGGTCCTTTGTCTGACCTTACCCCAGTTGCAGTTGAAGTTGCCGATGACAATACACCTGTCATTTGGTTCTCAGCCGGCATTGACGCTGATAAACTTGTTCTGGTTGGTTTAAACGTTAACGGAAGATTGCGTGTTGAAGATATTTCCACAGTGTTAGACTCAGCTAAACCTGTTCTGCATTATGGTGAATCAGAAATGTACAATAACGAAATGTGTCCTAGTCTTGTAAATAAATACGTTAAAGATGAGTCATCTATTGTACTCTATGATTACAATGATGGCGATCAGGTCTTCCATATTAAGAACGTAGATGGAACCGTTTCTGACATTGATGAGGATTCTTCGGATTATCCGTTTGGTTCTAGCAATGTCTTGCTGAAACAGGTGTTTGTATATGGCGAAAACGATCGTTCTGTTACATTCATCGATACAGCAGGAAACGTGTACACTTACGATAGAGTGCTTAAGAAGTTTATGGATGTTAATGGTGAAATTGGAGTTGATGTTCCATATTTCTCTTCTGAAATCAAGATTTTGCCTTGCAAAATCGATACGAATAAAGAAGGAATTAACGTTGCTAAACGTATTTGGGCATTCAGTAATGAAAGTCCTTACAACTCTTCAATGTATGGCGATGAAGGTATCTCTAAAGAAGACGATACTTTACTTGACTAAATAAGTCAAACAGGTGGGGTAAAACCCGCCTGTTTGTTTTTTATTTTGTCCGACTAGGAGCACTTCAAAAACATAGTAATAGCCAAATAGTTTAAAAAGAGAGGTGATTGATATGAAAATAGACCAATCCTCTGATATAAAAGAGCTTTTAAGTAAGCTTCTTGTTACCAAAAACAAGTTGTCTCTCATAAAGGCTTATTATAATAATATCAGCGATGAGTTAGTTAACGACCTCGATACACTATACAATAATCTTATGGATGACATCGACTGGATGGAAAACCAGTTGAGTGATATGGAAAGCAAGATGACCTCTCTTAGTACAGCGGTCAACAATTTCGTTGCTCTCACAAGTCCAGAAGATAAAATTGTAGGTCATGCTAAGTATTTGGAAATGCTTGCTCTTTACAACAAGTATATTTCTCTGTTCCATACTAGAATGACCGAACTTGAGGAAACCTATGAAACTTCGTTCCTCAAATCAGGTATCAATGAAATTAACTCTTCTTGGAAATTCCATTACATTGATGATAGAACTGATGCATCTAATGTTGAGCACTCGTTCTCTTCTATTAACTTCACTAAAGACTCAGATATTCTTGAAATATCTAACAGCCGTTACGTTTATCGTACAGAAGACAATTTCATTGTCGATGCAGACTACAAGTCTAAGAATTGTTACGTTACATACATTGACGGTAAAACAATTTTCAATGCATATGCAATGCAGGGTGCTGGTAGCGAAGTTGGCTACTATGGTGAAGAAAGTGCCAAGATTGTTAAGCTGTTTAAGCTTCCTGATAGAAGTGGCATTTACATGCTTATTGACCTTTGCATGATTGAAAACCCTGATAATTCTATTGGAGATATTATCGGTAAGTCATCTGATGGTGTTGTACACATGGTTGTATTTGCAAAATATGACTTCGTTACAAAAGAAGTTTCTATTTTGCTTAACGATACTAACACTTCTATTCTTTACATCAGAGATAAAGTACTCGCTGATTATAAACTCAAATTTGTAAATGGTATTTACGACGATTATCATTATTTCTATATTTCAACTTACTTTGTAAGAATTAAAGTTGAAGCTACTCGTAGTGACGAACTTGAGCAGTCTATTCTTCTTACTTCCGCAGTGGATATTTGTTCTGCTATCATTCGTGATAGTAGATATTTGGTTATCCCTGTATCTGATAAGAAGATTTGTGTATTCGACCTTACTGGATCAATCGTTGTTGAAAGTCCATACTATTCTTTGATAACAACTGTATTGTCTTCACAGTTTGAAACTGGTGAACAGGGTTCAGTAAATAATATTGTTGAAACAGACGATATGATTTACTTCCTTACAGATAAGAGTATTTGGTATACACCAAACTTGTTTGTAAACGTTGAAAAAGACCCACGTGGTTCAAAGATTGCAGATGAAAACTTAAGTTTCAAAGATGATAGCCAGTATGCTTTTGATACAAACGGTTACTTCTATTATCTCAGTGATAACTCTTACGTATATTGTATCCAGGACGTTGATGCTATTGTAATGAGCCCAACTCGTTACTCCGATAGACTCTTCTTCATTAAAGGTCAGTCATCGGAATCTTCTTCTGGTTACGTTTATAATAGAAATACTGGAACTCCTATTTTTGAAGACGAAGATACTATTATTCATTCATTTGCAATGGATGGAGAGTATGTTGCAATTGGTGCTTCTGGTAAATATGCTGTATTCGATATCGAAACAGGCGAATGTGTATTGCGTAATGCTTCTGTTGGAGAAAACGTTACAAATATTACAGCAGTATGTGAAGATACAAGAGATAATATTTACTTTGCAACAGGCGATTCAAAACTTTACAAAGTCACTAAGGCTACTCTTGTTGATATTACTTCGACAACTCCAGCCGCATTGCTTATAAACGCTGCTGTTGGAAACATCTTTGCACTTTGTTATTATAACGACCGCATTTACGTTGGTGGATTCTCTGGACGTGTAAGTGTTTATAATCTCGATAAGGATCTCTTCTATAGATTCGATGATGAAACTGGTACAGAATGTGTAAATACAGGTACAGCTCTTGTAAATCAGAACATTCGTGGAATCGTAAATTCTGGTTCTGATATTATCATTTTTGGTAATAACGGTAAAGTTGCTTCTTGTAACACTGTATCAAAACTTTGGACTAACTGTAAAGGTGGTGCAGACAATGGCGAAACAACAGATTCTATCATCTTCAACGATGGTTCTGCTCTTGGTGGACGCAATATTAATGCCGCTGTTGTTTATATTGGAACTACACTCTTTATCTTTGGTGACGATGGTGCAATTGCATCTTGTAATCTTTCTTCTGGTAGCTGGACAAATTATGACGGTACAAACGGTAGTGCTATAGTTGCTGGTCCTGGAATCTATAATAATGGCGAAGCATCTAACTATATGGATATCAAATCTGTATTGGTTATCGATAATATTGCTGTTATTGGTACACAGAAAGGATACATGTTGTCACTTAACCTTGTAACTGGTGGTATCACCACATATAAGGGAATCGCTTATGATAGCGAAGTCAGTGGTCCTGGAATTTACTACGATGGTTCAAGCTTTGCAAATAACGATGTGACATCAATTGCTATCGATGCAATTCGCGGTCTTATCATCTTTGCTGGAACCAGTTCATATATTTCAACTTATTCGACAGAAGAAGGTACTGTTCTTTCTCCTGAAATTTCAAAGTTGTATTACGTTGCACGTAACGCTTCTGACAATGACTATTTGTCATCTTTGCTTGTTCAGTTGTCTACTGAAACACTTAAAGAATATAAAGCGTTGACTCCTCCAAGAGAACCAGATTCTGTATATGCAAATGCATTTAACAGTACATTCTACACATACAAGAATGGCGATGTAGTTTATACATTGTCAGCTCGTTTCAATTCTCTCTATAAATCAACTGATGGTGGAGTTACTTCTAAGCTCGTTCCTATGAGCAACATCTGGGCATCAGGATTGGAAAAATACAGTATCGATGAACCTATCGGTTATGTAACAAAATCTGGAGAATTAGCTTTCTATGCGGAAGTAAATAAGACTCCTAGATTACTTTTCACTTCTGAAACAAACGACGTTACAACTGCTAAATGGTATACCCTCAACGGAACATTTGAGTCTAGAACACTCACAAACTTCGGTCACCTTACAAATGGTGAAAAAGATTTGTTCTATCTCGTAAAGAATGTATCTGGTCACACAGAAACTTATCTGTTGAAAAACAGCGACAATCCAAACATGCTTGCTTTGTTTGATGCATTTGGTGACTGTAAAACAGATTGCGCAGTTTCTATGCTTGAAAACGGACGTGTCATTACTGCGGCTATTGACAATAAACGAGTTTACATTAAGGAATTTACATTCGAATCATTTGATTTGAATCCTGTGATTTCTACAAACGTTGAATCTCGTGAATTGTTTAACGATAACGGTAAGAATCTTATCGCTTGTCATTTTGAAAATATCCACAGAGTGTTCGACGTTTATCTTGGATTCTTCACGACTGGAAATACGTTCTTTAATTACATTTATGGAGACTCGGCAACAGGTGATATTGATATTGTAACAATTGCTGCTCGTGATTCTACTAAGGTATTCACATCTTCAGGAATGTCACGTTCTGATGATTGGGATATTGTAGATACATTCATCTATGCTAAGCAGTACATTCCTATTTATGGTAAGACTCGCTATACTTCTAAGACAAGCGTTACTTTAAGTGACGTTACTTTTGGAAGTAGCTATGTTTCAACTGTGAATAACGGTGTGGACGGTTTACTTGGTGTAGACGTTACATATACAGAAAACTATAATGCTGAAAACAGTTTGGTTAATGGTGGAACAAGAAATGCACACGTTGTAATTTCTCTTAATACCGATATATTTGGTAAATATACTGTTCCTAATTTCAGAGTATTCAAGGTTCTCAATAACTTTGGTCACCTTGTTTCTGTAGATGAGACTTGTTACGATTTCATTGTTAGCACTTATACTACACGTGATGACAATGGTAGAATTCGTCGTACAAATCTTATCAATAAATTTACTCTGAAAGATTCTGTAGTAAACGCTCCATTACGCTCTCTGCAGGGAGCTTGGTACACTGCTCGTTTTGCACTTACAAATTCCTCAAACGCTCTTGCTATTAAGTGTAAGTTCAGAACTCTTGGAACAGAATCTGAAATCGACGCCATTGCTAAACAGGAAGTTATTAGATATCAGGTTATGATTCAGTCTCTTACTTCAGGTAAGTTCATTTTGTACGAGGTTGAAAAATCTCCTATTATGAGTAGAATGGATAGAGAGACAAAAGTGGCAAATCCATTGTTTAGAGTAAAAGCTATCGATAGATTTGATGCTAGAATCACAGAACTGTATACAAGTCGTTTGTCTGGAAGACAGTCGGCATTCTATCGTGTGCAGCCTGATAATCAAAACTATCCTAACAATTACGTTTCAAAGTCAGTTAACACATTTGACTTTATTGGATATATTGACTTTAGCCGAGTTATTTCTGATAGAATGGCTGGAGAAATTGTTGAAGTAAAGATTCGTCCAATGAATACTTTGCCTTCTACAGTTGATGCTAAGTTCTCTATTGAATCTTATGCTATTTCTCCTTCATACGATGTATCAGCTCATACTGAAGCTGTAACTGCTGGATTTAACAATATCGAACGTAGTGAATACAAAGATGAATTTGCTTTGTCTGAAGTATCGCTTGCAAATATTGGTATTCCTGGTGAGTCAGGATTCCTTGAACGTTCGGCTCCAGACATCGTACATCTTACAGATAAACTCCATACCACAAACCATTACGATTTGCCACAGATTGATTCTATTCCATTGAACCTTGAACGTGGTAAAGCTGATACGTATTGTGTGCGCTTAATCGGAAACGGCGATGGAACTTATAACTCTACAACTGGTATAATTATGCATACCGGTCTCGGAGTTTGGAAATTCGTTCCATACACATCAAACCGTAAACAGCTCGCTTACTCTTTCGATGAAGAGAGCAGTAAGAAAATTGCTGACCAGTACGATTTGAAGATTTGTAAAGCTGGACGTAACCTCTTTAAGATGAAGCGTTTCGGTGTATTTGCAAAATCTGTTATCAATGATGCTGATTTCCACGTTGCTTACAATAGCGTTCCAAGAATTGCTAAGAGTGAAGGTAACTTCACAAGTTATTACGGGGCATTTGAAACTGTGTCTACATTTGACGGATACCAGAGGAGAATTGCTTCTATTATCGAAAGCAATGAGGCTAGTTTGTATAGAACACTCTGTACAGCATACGATAAAGTTAATGAACGTAAATTTGGTTTGTCTTACGATATCGTTGATAGATACTCTATATTCGAATTACCATATTATTACGTACAAGCTTGGTGGATTCCAGCAAAAGGATATATTACTCGCGGTAATGAAAGCTTGCTTACTTATGATTCAGATGAAAGTGAAAACCATTATCGAAAGATAGGTAGATACCGACTCCCTTTTAGCGGTATTACCGCGCCAGTAATTTCAGTAGTTGAAAGTGGAAGCACGGGAGGCGGAATAGGTTCTGCAGGTCAAGCTTACGAATCTAACAAAGTTGCATTTTCCACACTTTTGGACGAGAAATATCCTCTTGAACATTGGGACGGATTCAATGATTTGGATTTCGTAACAAAGTGGAAGGACACCTACGTTGATAGAACTGATAGAATAAGATACGTTGTTGAAAAACCGAAGGATACAGACGGTAACACCAAGATGTACACCTACGATGCTGTTCCTTCAACAGTTACCGAGACAACTCCAACTGTTCCTCGTAACTTATTCTTCTTCGATAACAATCAGGATTGGAACGGACGTGGTACAATTACACGTAAATACTGTACAGGTTATTACTATGACGCACATGACTGGAAGATTTATAAATACGAAAAGTATGTTGAAACTTACGGTTATGACGATACTGTTTCTGCTATCAATGAATCTTATACAACGGATAAGAATCTTGCTGGACTTAGAACACAGAGTAGCGATATTGCATGGTATGTGCCTGTAACATCTTTGCATTCGGATACAAAGTATGATACTGTTAGAAACGGTGTAATTCGTACTACAACAAAACCTACAGATGATTGTATTGAATATTGGCCTCGTGCAGCAAATGCTGTTGTTGGTGAAAAACTTATTGATTCTTATATCAACACTGCCGACGCAGTCGTAATCGCACGTGGTAATCAACAGTATAGAACACTTTCACCTGGAAGCTTGATATTAGTAAATCCTGCTTATGAGCGAATCCAGGTTCTTCAGAGAGGAAATGTTGCATTTGACTCTAAAACAACGAATGCGAAAATGACTCCTTCTGGAGGAACTACCGATTCGTTACTTGGAGTTTCGGTAGCAGTTTCAGACGACCATTCTCCAGTAGTGCCAACTGCTGCATCTGTACTAACACCTAGCAATGGATTTGTAGTCGCAGTAAATGCGTTGAATATCAACCCACAAGCTGATAGTGGAAACAATAGTGCACTGCTTGATGTGCTTAACGGTTCTTACACAAAAGCTTCTGTAGTTGCCGTACCAGTTGATTCTGTTGCTGAACTTTGGTCTAAAACAAACGGAGCTGCTAAGAGTGTTACGCTGTTCGCTAAGCGCTCAATGATTAGTGGAACACGTTCTCTTAAGAATGCTATTTCAGGATATTCAAGTAACGTTGGTTTTGTTAAACCGCTTCATTTCAATACAAATATTCTGGAATGTGCTTCAGCATCGGATAGACCTTATACAAGTGCATCCGATGCAGCTGTTACCCAGAGTGACTTGACTAACAATAATTATACTGACAATCGTGGAACATATGATTTCATGATTCAGGTAAGACGATACTATGCTGACGGAACTGAATCCGTTGTGTATGAATGTATGTCAAAGACAGCGGCTAGCAATTATGTGCTTGACAGATATATCGGTGGAAAGCAGCATGCTTATTTGTATGGTGCACCAATGACAGTTAGCTTTAATCTTAAGAAATGTGTTGCTGCTTCTAATAGCGACGTTGCACATTCTAAGACTTATTATAAATATAAGACTGTCGTTCCATCTGGTTCATCTGTTGGTGCAATTTATAATGGTTCTGGAACAGAAATCGCAGATTCTAAAATCTACGGTTGTGCTCCATTTATCGATTATCGCGCTCCAACTGGAGCAGGAAGTGCTAACGAAGTTGTTGATACAGAATTTGTATCTGTTACAACACCATCTGTTGCGATAACTCATACTGTAAACGACGCTGGTTTAGTTCGCACATATACGTTTAAACAGTGGCTTGCTGATGGAACTACTAGGGATGTAACTGAAACTCACGGTTACAACTGGAAATGGTTCTATATTACTTCTGCTGATATTGATGCATTTACACCTTATGGAACAGATGCATCTGATACTAACAAAAACGCTAGTTCAGTTAGCTTTAAACGTTTGTATGAATGGCAGGACGGTTATGTTTATGCACCTAATTATAGTACTAAGCTTACCGATACATTCGGAAACTTGGCAAGTGATTATGGTGCAACTGTAGCAGAGCTTATGGCTAAAGCGTATAATTCTTCTGGTACACTCCAGAAAACATATTCAATTTCTGTCACAGGAACCAATATTACTACAGATACAAGTAGCGGTTATGTTGATAAATACTCACCAGTTTCCGCAACTGTTTCTGGTTCTAAGACAGTTAATGTACTTTACGCTAATACTAAGACTGATGCCGGAACTGCTGGAACTCAGGCTGTTACATGGGATGCCCCTAATTATTAGTAACAGTAAATATAGTTATTTAATTACTGGCTCCTTGTGAGCCAGTAATTTTTTTTCTTGTGCTGGTAACTGTGGAAATAGTTGTTCACATGATTGTGGTGGATGTGGAGGTTGTGCTGGATGTAGTGGTATTTGTGCCGGTAGCGGTTGTGTTGGTAGTTGCGCTGGAAATTGCGATTTGTATTTGTGCGGTAACACTTGTTTACATTCTTGTGCCACAGATTTTTGCACATCGTATTGTGGAGGTGCTACGGTTTCTTGCTCAGCCGGTTGTGCCGAGACCACTTGTTCCGCCGGTTGTATTAACAGTTGTGGTGGCACTTGTGCTGCTGATTGTAACTACTCGTGTACCAATGCTTGCTCCGGAACATGCGGTGCTAGTTGCTCATCTACTTGTGGAGATTGCACTGACACATGTGCTAGTGGTAGTTCTTGTTCCGCCGATGCAGGATTAAAACAACAATGACATTATTGTGATAGGAGACAAAATATGGCAACGTTTAATTCTAAAGGAGAATTCTGTGTTGGCGATACTACTGTACAAACTACGTTCAGGGTAAAAGTAAACGATTATGAAGTTGAATTGCCTGAAATACATGCATTTGGTCCAACAGGTTTCCAAGATGTTCGTCTGGCTTATATTATAAACTGGGTTGAACGAGGAATTATAGTAGAATTCGACAATATAAAAGAAGAAGAGAAAGCTACGTTCTTTATCATTGAATACAATAAGTTTGCAAAACAAGTGAATGATGAAGAAGGAAAAGTTGTTTATAAATTAGCACTTGTTGCACAGAACTGGCTTATAAGGGATTTGCATTGGGAAGAAAGAATTCAGGGTGCAAAACAATCTGATACAAGTCACGCTATTAAAGATAAACCTAAAGTTAACCCATTTAAGCCTATTATACATAGAGATTCTTCTAAGATTGTTTCTAGGACTGGTAAGTATACTAATGAAACCATTTGTGCTAGATTTGCTCAGAAGAATAATGCTGCTAAACAAGTTGATGCACTTAAGAAACAACTTGAAATGCACGATTACGACATCTTCTCACAGAATATGCAGGAACCTGATGAGATTGGTGCTACAAACCTTGACGGAATTGTACTTAGTACCTGATGATTTGTTTATAAAACTGAGACGGGAAAATGCCCCGTCTCAGCGTTTTTATTATGTAAAATCTATCTATTTAATAGTAAAAATGACATTAAAATGAAAACGCGAGATTATTGATATGAAACAATATTTTGATAGAGAAAGATATAAAACTACGTATACTATCGATAAAGAGAAACATCCTGATTCTGAGGTCGTAAACTTTCTTGGACGAAAGATGACTCTTGGTGAAATACGTAGTCAATATGCTAAATTTGACGAAAGAAAATATAAAATGATTTCGTTTTATGATGACATATTCCAATATACATCACTTGGTCTTTATGACTTGATTTGTGATAAATATAGGCTTAATGATAAGATACCTATTAAAGCTTTCTTTAATAGAACAGAAGTTGATGGTATTGATTTTGTTGTAAATACGATAAATAAACGTCATCCTGAAATAGGTCTTACAAAGGAAATTGCCAAAACCATAGAACGAGAGAATTATGATGCTATAATTTCTAGAAGTCCATTTTCTAAGAATTTTGACGGATTGTGTAAAATACGTGAAACTTTATCACACCATATGATGGTGTTTAAGTATAAGTTTGACGGTTATGATGCATTCCTTAAGTCAATTTCTGAAAGAGTGGATACAGATTACACTACATTTGAACCTGTATTCCTAAATGGTGCTTCCGATTCTGAATTGTATGAGAGTATCCCTGAAAGTCGTTATAGTTATTTCGATATGGTTGTATGTAACAATGCCAAAGCATTATTTGATTTCATTATGGAAAAGGATATCCAGGAAGTCATGCTGCTTACTCCTATCAATCATAATGGCGTTCCTCCAGAGGATTTGGCATTATATTCTTTATTGCTTGAAGGCACTGGACCAAATAACTCTCAGATACTGTATATTTCGGAGGAAATACGATGAATGCTGATATAATGGCCGTTGAAAAATTTATTGCAGCTGAAAAGTTACAAGAAATTACTACAACAAATATGTTTTCCAAAGGTTCTTCTGAACCAGACCCAAATGGGTTAGTTTCTTACGAAATCTTTGGTGACCCTTCTAGTAGCAAACGAAGAGAACAGTTTGCTTTTATTGACCTTGGAGCTTTGTTCGTGCATCCTTTTGCATACGAGGTTCTTGTTTCTTTGAAAAAGATTATAGGTCAGGTTGTACTTGGTGATGGTGACTTCTTTATTAGAGATGGTGAAATTCAGAAAGTCAATAATAAGAATATTCCAAATCCTACAGATGATGTTGGTGCTGGACCAGTGTGGTTGAGAAATCACTTAGCTGAAATTGACTTTAAGAATAAGTCTGGCTCTGAAACAGTTGCCGACCGTATTAATTTTATTAAGACAAGTACACCAGAAGAACTCTTTACTTCTAAATGGATTGTAATTCCTGCTTTCTATCGAGACGTTGATGTTTATTCGTCAAAGAAAAATGATATTAATATTATGTATCAATTCTTGATTTCTCAGGCAGGTGTAATTAAGAATACTAAAAGTATCTTTAACGACGAATACGTTGTAACAGATGCTCATAAAAATATTCAGAAAAAGCTTATCGAGATGTTTGATCACTTCCTTACTTTCACCGCTGGTACAAAAACTTTTATGCAACAGCACGTTCTTGGTAAAGGAACTGACTATTCTGCTCGTATGGTAATCTCAACACCTCGTATTAATACAGAACATCCTGAGGATATGGAAGTTGACTTTGGTCATACAGCTGCTCCTCTTTCGATGATTCTCGATTTGTTTGCTCCTTTTATTCATTATGGATTTAAGGATTTCATAAATGGAAAGCTTAATGGTAGTAAGTTCGTATATACACGAAACGCTAAAGGTGAAATCGAACGTGTAGAACTTGCTGATAACTGGGAAGATTGTTTGCTTAAGGATAACATCCAGAAGCTTATCGAAATGTATGTTGACTCTAAAGAGCATCGTCTCGATTATTTTACTCTTGAAGCAAAAGACGGACGACGCGTTCCTTTGAGTTACATTTCATCATCAGGCGTTTCAACAGACCCACTTATTGAGTTGAAAGATGTGACATGTAGACCTCTCACATTGTGTGAGTTGTTCTATATTATCGCAACAAAGTATTGTGCTGGAAAGTATATTGAAACTACTCGATATCCTGTTGAAGACCGAAACAACACGTTCCCTTCTCTTCCAAACATCATTCCGTTCTATAAGACAGAACGTCGTGTAATCGATGGTGTAGAGTACAAGCGTTTCCCAGTAATTACGAAAGAAGATATTGAAGATATTGAAAATATGGGACGTAAGTTCCAGGATACTCTGCGCATGTTCCCAACATTCCTTCCTGCACTTGGAGCCGATTTCGATGGAGACCAGACTTCATGTAACGGTGTATTCACAAAGAATAGCGGATGTGGAGAATATATTTATTCTCCTGCTAACTGGATTAATATTGGTGGCGGAACAATGCGTAGTACTGGCGATATCGTTGCCCATACATTGTATGCGCTTACGAAGCTGCATTCTGAATAATTTGGAGATACATTATGGGTGCTAAAGAAGACATGATGGAAATAAACGAGCTCAATAATGAGCTGTTTGCATCATCTCATGGCTTAAGTAAAAAGTTCCTCGACAGAAATAAAGAGGAAGTTTTCAAATCAAATAAAGCCATAAACGATGTATTATTCGGAGTTGATAAACGAAACTCTAAGTCAAATATAAACTCGCTTAGAGATTTGTCTCGTTTAGTAAAAGGCTCTATAAGATTTAAAGATAGATACGCCGAGAACGCTGCTCGTACAGACGATAGTGGAATTAAGACTCTTACTCCTATGGGAAATATCGACCAGGTTGAACAGGAGCTTATTTCACAGTCTGCGACAAAGTATAAATCGTTCTTAGACGTTTGTCCTGAATACCGTGGAGTAGTAAGTATTATCCCACAGGTAAAACGCGCTATTAGAAATATCGTTAGAGATATTATGAACGTAAGTGAATTGACTGGTAAATGTTTTAATAACGTCTACTATGATGAGGAACTTGGTTCAGAATTTTCTTTAACAGATGAACAGAAAGCAAGTATTAAACGTTGCTCTGAAAAAATTAAGCGGGTAATCGATGATAACCATCTTGAAGAGAAAAATAAACGTTGGATTTTTGAGTCTTGTGTTTGTGGTGTAAAGCCAGTTGCATTTATTCCATACAAACACATTATCGAAGAAATGAAAGACGTTAGCAAGATGTATCATCTTAATGCGAACGAACAGAATATGGCACGTTTAAAGTCTGGTGAAGGAGCTTCTCCGGTTGGAAGTAGCAGAGATGACCAGGCTAAGTTTGAAAGAAAAGCTGTTGAAAATTGTATGGCTGACCTTGAAGAAACTGAACGTGGTCCGCAGTCTGTTGAAAGCGTTGATGTAAAAGTTGAAGAAACATTTAACGAAGATATTTTTGACGATGAATTAATCGAGATGTATGCTAAATCTTGCGAATCATCTTTTACAGCTAACTATAATGAGTTTAAGAAGATAAAAGAGCGTATTGCTACCAATGACAATGTAGTTCTTTCCGCAGAATCTTCTTCTGTTATTGAACCGAATGCAAACTTGCTTGATTCGATTGAAAAACAGTATGAGGAAAATTCGAAAAAACTTACGTCTTATTACACTAAAGGTGACGTTGACCAGAAAAGTGAGGCAGTAAGAAAAGCAGAACGTAAAGACTCTGCTAGAAAAGGTTTGAGAATTCTTGCAAACTGGATTGATGAAAATATTAGTGTTGTAAAACCAAACTTCTCATCAGCTTACATCGCCAATAAATCATTTAAACAGCGTGACCGATACCAGAAGTTCTATAATCTTGGAAAAGATTATAAGATGGCAGAAGGCGTTCGTTCGTCAAACGTTACTGGTGTAATGGATAATAAGAATGAAGGTGGTACTAAATCAGACAAAGAATCGTTTGACACAATGTTTGATACAACTTCTGCTCTTGGAAAAGAATGTCTTATCATTCCATATGCTCCAGAAAATGTAATCCCTATTAACGTAAACGGCGAATATCTTGGTTTCTACGCTATCGAGTACGATAACATTACAGGAAATTCTCCACTTACAAGACGTCGTAGCGGAAGCTTTACTGATTACGTTCGTCAGCAGGGATTTGGAGACGATAAATCTCTTATTAACGGTAATGGTACACCTGCTATGGCGTATGGTGGAGCAGACCCTCTTGAATCATCTTTGTATTCTCCAGTGTCATTGTATAATTACACTTCTTCTCAGTTTCTTAATGGTGGTTCTGAACAAGACGATGAACGTTTTGACGTTCTCAAAACAATTGTAATGCGTGTACTTTCACGTCGTCTCAGAGACCCTGACCTTGCTGAGAATAAGATATTCAAAGATGCGATCATGACATTGCTTCGCAATGATGCTCTTACTAAGAAAAGAGTACAGTTTACATATATTCCACCTGAATATATGTGCTACATGACATATCAGGTTGATGACGACGGTATTCCTGTTTCTATTCTTGACGGAACATTGTTCTTTGCATATCTCTATATTTCTTCTGTAGTTTCTTCAGGAATGATTAAGCTGCTTAAGAGTAGCGATAAAGAGAAGTATGAAATCGATGTAGGTCTTCAGAAGAATGCCAACTATTCTATTACAGAATTGCAGAAAACGCTTTCAACTCGTTCTCTGTATAGCTCAGGAATGTTTAGTTCTTTGAGTTCTGTAATTAAGAATGCCGGTAGTTATCAGAGACTTATTATTCCTGTAATTAAGGATAAGAAACTTTATGACGTTACCCAGATGGAGCGAGTAAACAATCTTGATCCAGACGATAACTTCACAAAGGATTTACTTCAGAGTATTCTTGATGGCATTTATATCAATTCTGGTTCATTCCAGGAAATGGATAGTGCAGATTTTGCTAAGCAGATTTTTACACGCCAGCTTGAATATAGAAATAATATCGTTGATGCTCAGAAGAATTACTTCCCTAATTTCATTACTCGTCAGGTTAGACTTTGCGTAAAGTATTCTGCTAATGAGACATTCAACTCGTTGGAAGACCAATATTATAAGACCGAAGTATCTGATGAAACTCGTGAAAATCGTATGAAGAAAAACGCTATTGACTTGGCTAAGATTGATGTAAAACCGTCTGTTCCAACTTATTTGAGCATGACAAATATTATTGAAAATCTTAATCAGGCAAAAGATGTTGCTCAGAACTTTGCAGAAGTATTTGACCTTCAGGGTGGAAACGAAACTGAAAACAAAGCTCTTGCTGAGTTCAAGAAACAAATTATACAGCGCTTTGTACAGATTGTCGATTGGGATGAACTTAATCTCATGCTTAAAGCATGTAGAGAAAATGCAAAAGACGTTGTTATTAAGAATCAGAAAGATCAAACTATTGACAGTAAGATTACTCAGCCAATGGATGAGGATAATGATCTTAATCAGAGCGAAATCAGTGGAGAAATTGGTTCATCATCTGATGGTGGATTCGGTGGAGGAGACTCTAGCGGAGACGATACAGGTGGTGGCGGAGATTTCGACATACCTGGATTCTAAATTATATAATTACTGGCTCCTTGTGGGTCAGTAATTTCTTTTTATTTATTTTTTTTGCTGCTAACTGTGGAATGGAGTGTACCGAGAATTGTCAGATGAATTGTGGTAGTATTTTGTGTCATAATCAATGCGATATCACTTGTGTATATTCATGTATAGGTAATTTAAACGGGTGCGGTTGTTTTGGTGGCTGTGTTGGCGGCTGTGATGGTTTTTGTAATAGGGTATGCATTTTGTCGTGTCTTTATAGTTGTACGGATAATTGTGCTAGCGGCAGTTCTTGTTCCGCCTACGCAGGAATGGACTTTATAATGATTATATTTTAGGAACTGTTAGTTTCGATTATATAATTTGCAAATTATATAAATTCTTTATTTATGGAGAAAATATGCAGAATTTTACACTTAGAGATCCACAGGGAAATATTATTCTTGCTGCAGAATCTGTAACTGCTCCAGTAAGTCTCGAGTCATACGGTGTAGCACTCGCTGAAGCAGATAAGGCAGTTGAGTCGGCTTTTGATGAAACTGAGAAATATTCTAATGCTATGACAGTAATGTCATCAGAAGGATTTGGTGAACAGGCTAAAGCTGTTGCCGGAACTGTTCTGAAGAAAATCGCTGCATTCTTTGTTAAGATTGGCGAATGGTTTGGTAAACTTGCCGAAGCAATCGGAAAACTTTTCCTTAATGCTAAATTTGCCGCTGCAGCCGGTCCAAAAGGAAAAGAACTCATTAAACTTCAGGGAGAAATCTCGAAACAGCAGAGTGCTATCACGAAGGCTATCGCTAAAGATATAGCAGCTAATGCCAATAGCGAATCTGCTGGAGAACTTACTGGAGTTTATAGTTCTCTCCAGAACTGGGCAAAGCGCGGTATGGATTTCAGTAAAGAAGTATTTGCTGTTTGTAAAGCTTATTCTAGAGGTATTTCTATTATCTCTAAACTTACAGACAAATCAAAACTTGGTGCAGTTGAAACATTTGCTGAAAAAGCATTTGCAGTTGCAAAGAAAGTTTCTGATTCGAACTTCTTGTATGAAACTACATACAAAGATGCTGTTGCAAAGAAAGATGCGAGCGATGCAAACAGAAATATTGATGCTATCAATGATGGTATCGGACAGCTGAACCAGCTTAAAGATGGTATCGAAAATATTCTCAAAGTTCTCGAAGAGGAAGAGAAGAAGCTTAAGGCTACTCCTTCTAATCCTGCTCCAGAACCAGCACCAACAAAGCCTGCTGCTTAATTTACAAAACTGAATATCTGGCTCTATGAGCCAGATATTTTTTTGTTTGTTTACCATGCTGCTAACTGTAGTTATAACTGTGGTGGAAAGAGCTGCTCGCACAATTGTGGGGGTGGCTGTAGAAATAGTTGCGACGGGTGTTCCGGTTGTGCTAAAACTTGTGACGGCTGTATGATTAGTGGATGTCCTGGTTGTAGTAATAAATGTAAAGGATGTTATAATAACTGCTCTGGAAGTTGTGGATGGTGTAGTTCTGAATGCGTGTCCGGTAGTTCTTGTTCCGCTATGCAAGAAAGAAAAACTGAAAAAAGTATTCTCCTGCCAACGGCAGGAGAATTACCTGGATAGTTGATTAATAAACGAACAGCCTGTACGTAGAATGTGTATATCTGTGTATTGGAGCTATTCTTGTATTTCAAGCAAAGTAAAACGTTGACATCAAAGGAATAAAATGGATTATTGAAATGATGAAGACAAAGTGTGATAGTAAATAAGTTACTGGTCTCTTTTGGCAAAGGATTCAGAAATTGAAGTATTTGCTTCCACATTGAGTTTTATGTGGAGGTCCCTGTAGCTTATTCGTTTATCCGGTAGATCATATCCAGCTACCATCGTACTCTTTGCATAATTAAGCGTACGCACTATAATGTTTTACCGTTATTATTATTTTGAATCAGGTTTACATCTTGAAAGTAATAGTGAGACACCACAATTAAAAGATTCAAGATGTTTACCTTTAGCGTTAGCTGCTACCTCGGAAGAATCTGGTGACATTTTTGTAGGCATGTAAACTTGTCGTACATCGATTATAAACCATTTTCCTCCGTAATCATAGTCTTTACGGTTATCTTTGAAATGTAGATGCATATATTTATTTGGTTTGAAATCAATTATATTTGCGTATGGTATTACAAGTTCTGACATTTCAGCAGTAGCTTCTGCTGCATTAAACTCTGCGGCTATGTTAAATGGATTGTTTAATTCGTCGTAGTCGAGAATGTTTTTGGTACCACTTTCGGAATGGGATTCGTTATTATGCTTTAATACCAGAGAAACGTCTTTTCCACCAGAAACCGTAGACGAATCTTTTGTGTTCGTGTATTCTATTGCGTCTAGACCCTGTCTGAATGAAGAGAATATTACATTGTCGCCAAACAATTCCGATTTTACCAATTTGGTGTCTGAAGGTCGGAAATTCATAGCACCAATATACATACTTTCTTTATCGTCATTGACGGTGTATATTGGAGAAGATGATGTGTTTTTATCTGGGTCGGCAATGTAAGCGTGGACTATATTAGTCTCACCCTTTTCTACTTCGTGGTCATTAGCAAATTTATTTAAGATATAAAGAACTCCGTCGTCATAGAAGACAAGTAATCCATATTGGTAACAACCTATCATTGTCTGAATATATTTAAGGGCACCAATAAAGTTTGTTGGAGGAATGATTATATCCTGTTGATACGTATTTTCGTTATCTGGTTTATCAATTAAGATTTTGTCACATGGCGTGTTTGTAGCAACGTATTGGATTAATGAACCGGCTGTTATTCCATCTTCTCCATCGAAGCATTCGTTGTAAATCATCTTTGACGTATTGATACCGATTACGTCGTTTAAATACATTGTAATTTCACTACGTTCGGATTCCAGTGGATTTGTTTGGAATCCTTCGGCATCTCTGCCGTTGTAGTGCTCGATTTCTTCTCGTCTAAGATGACTCTTGAATGAATCTCCAGAGAAAACAGCAACATAAGTTCCTGAAGAAATTATTCCAGTATCAGCTACAACGAGTGAATCTGTTTTAGAATCACGTTTGAGCTTTTTGTAAATAACAGAAATGTTTGCAACAATGTCTTTAGCATTGTCTTTTAACTTACATGCATCTTTATTACTTACATCACATTTTACGATTAATACTGGAAGAATATTTTCATAGTATGTATTGTTTTTATTAATTCCTTTAATTTTGAGTGGGTGAACTTTTATGTCACTGTTATCGCCACATACAAATTCAATATCCCAGTCATAAGCAAATATAAAGGATTTGTCCGATTTTATATCGGGGAATTTGGTTTCGCTCATCTTGTTCCACCTTATTCGAGCCAGTTAACAAATAGCTCGTGCTTTACTAATATCTTGTATTGTTCACTTTCCCTAGCAATCGCATAATCCTTAATCTTTGTTTTCCAAGTATCGATAAGAGGAGCGAGCATTGCTCTCATTTTACCGATGTTTTTGAATCTGAAATCGCATACTGTTAAATATAGCTTAAAGTTTTTAACGTCGACCTCAGAAACAAATACACCTTGTTTTTTCAAACAATGATAGAATTGATGTGATATTCCAGCCATATCCTCTGGTTTATAATCGTACTTGAAGAAGTCCCTAATGAACTCTTCTTTTTCAGCTGCACTGTGGATGTTATATAGAACCTTATATGGATTGACTGTGTCTTTCTTTGGTTGGGATGTACAAATCATATTATTAGTGAACTTTCCGATTGGTATAATCAAAGCTTCAAGTTCACTTTTATATTCGTTCATCTCATAGAAGTTAGGATCTTTGAAGAGTTTATTCATTACTTCGTTCTTAGACATTCCTTTTGGTTTTCCAGCCATATTCTTAGTAAACCATTGTGCGCTTTTCGTAGGAATTGCACACATGATTTGTTTGTCGATGTTATACTGAGAAAAGACATGGATTGACCTTCCAAGATTCTTATGTGACGAGAATGAATCCATATATTGGATACAAGTCATGACTATATGAGCATAGTTATAATCATATACTTTCGGAATGAAATACACGTCTTTAAAAAACGTGCATGATTCGAAAAGCATATTTGATAGTTTTTCATATTTGGAATAGGTATATCCGTCTTTAAGATAACCTATTACTGTACAACGTACAACGTCTGCTCGGGTCTTATAAAAATGCTTGTAATGACCAAATAGGTTCATTATCGAAATCAAGCAGTGCAGCTCAAAGTCAGTATCGTCGACAAGTGTGTCCTTAAAGTCATACAAATCATTAAACAATTTGCTTAGATTGATTACAAAATACATTTTTGTTCCGACGATTTCTTCTTTGTATTGTGCCTCGAGACAGTCGTAGCGTATTCTATATTTGCTGGTTACACGTTCAAGCACTTCAATATCTTCTATTGTCATTTTAGAATACTCCTTTTTATAATTCAAATTGGATGTTGAATTACAAATTTATTTCTATTATAATTAAAACATGATGATAACTTATTAAAATTATGTGATTTCATAAATAAAAAGAGGAGTTTTATCATGAAATGTTTTACAAAAGTATCATCAAACAATTACACTTTTCGCATGAATGGCGAAACAATGTACATTAGTTTTCTAGAAGGCTCTGAAGTAGAAGTGAAAACCAATACTAGAGCAGTTTACTGTAATCTTTCACCGTTTATTTCTTATCTTCTACATATTCCTTATGATATAAGAAATTCAGACTCTGCTATCACTATGACCAACAGAATATATACGACACTTATAAATCAAATTGCACTTACTATTTTTAAGCTTGATTTATACGATGATGCTTTTTTCGAAAACGTTCCATCTTTTTATGACGATAAATACCAGAAAGATATTAAACGCGATATAAGAGTTGCTCTTAAAGAATACGTTATAAGTCAACGTATTGCATGCACAAAGGATTCATTTGTTGAAAAGTTCAAAGCTATCACTAAAGATGATGTGGTTTCTCAGGAAATAAAACTTTTCGGCAACAGAATTGCTTGCTATGTGCTTCCACTTGATGGAGATTTCTGGAACGATACTATTGAAAATCTTATCGTTGTACGTTCCGATGCTCACAATAATATCGATGAAGTTTACAAGCTATTTAAAGATTCGCTAAAATACGAGCCTGAGAAATATCCTTACATCGATAAATCTGGACGTAAATCCCAGCAGGTTTCTTTCATAAAATCGATAATGGATGTACCTTATATTTAAGAGGTAAAATATGATTAAGATACAGCAAATTGTAAAGCCTTTTAATAGTGGATTCTCTGCTGTAAGTATAAAATATTTATTAGAGGATTTGCAAAAAAGGTATTTACAAAATATTAAGCCTGAATTAGTTTGCAAAGCAATAAAAATAAAGAACGATTACTTCGTGTACTTTCAGATTCCTTCTGAATCCAATTCGGAATATCCTTCTGATAAAGTACACTATGACGTAATCCTCCAGTTGGTTCCACCAAATGCATCTTGGTTGGAATCAGAAAATCTCAGAGATTTTGATGTAAGAGTTTACTCAAACTGTCCATCGTTTACGTTTACATTCACTTACGTTTATTACAAACAGGGTGCACTTATAAATATGCCGCATGGTGCATACACTCGTAAAGCATTGAATACCAAACCTACAACTCGTAACCCGCTCTTGCTTTATGGAATTGAGAAGTCACTTTGGTTTGCTATTTGTTACATGGACGAAAATCATTTGTTTAGACGCAGTAAATTGGATGCGATGATAACAGATGATAAAACTCTAAAAGACCTTGTAAAAGAAAACAATATGCTTGGTCAAGACGAGAAGCTTCTTGAGATTGAACGACGTGCAAAGAAACACGCTGCTATTAAACTCAAGGAACGTGAAGAAAGGATTTCTGAATCTCGTCTTGAAGAAATGCGACGTCAAGAACAGCGTAATACTCGTGTTCTTGGTAAGACGGCTAAGCGTGAAGAGAATATTGACAATCTGCGTTCAAAAATGGCATCAGATTTGTCATCTGGTCTCAATACTGCTAAAGGTGAAAAGAATAATCTTAGCACAACGACCCTTCATAGCAATTCTTTACGCTCTGGGCTAAGTAAACTTTTCAAGAGAAAAAAATAATGTATATTATTTAACTATAATACAAATGAAAACTGACGAAATTATATTTCGTCAAGAGGAGACTTAAATGGATGAGGAAGAATTTGACGACGAGACAGTAGACACATCAGAAGAAATTGATGGTGTTGAAGGTAGTTCATCTTCTGATGACGAAGAAGATGTTAACGTTAAATCTAGGCTGAAGAAATCGGCTACGTCAGACGACGATGAGGACGATGTTGGTTTTGTTGATGAGAAGTACTTCACAGAAGACAGAAACTGGAAAGGTACACGTTACTTCAAGCTTGAAGGACGAACCATGAGAGTTGAGTTTAGTAAATTCTTTGGTAAAAGTTCAGTTGACTACGAAGAATTTATTACAAGCTGTGTAAGTAAGAAAGCTTATCACAAAATGATGAGACTGTTTGCACATACAAACAATGCAATCCTTAGTTATGATAAAGATGCAACAGCTCAATTTATGTACAGATATTTCTGTATTAAGAACAGCATCGATAATGAAGCGTACGCTAGAGATTCGCACCAACAGTTCGTAAACGCTGTAGTAAATCTGTTTGATATTAATATCATGAACCAGATTAGAAAGTTTGTAAACAAGTATTACATTCCTACAGATAACGTGGCTTACGAACAAAACAAACGAATCTTTATTCCGGCAATCACATTCCTTGATTATCATATCAAGATTCTTTTCGTGGTATCTGAAATGACACACTTTGTTATTCCACTTTGTTTGGAATATCTTATGCAGTACCGCGAAACAAACACAAACACTTTGCTTGTAGATACATTTACGAGCTTATTCCCTATTGCACAAACTGTGGACCCAAGATTAGTTCCTCTCGATAAAAACGAGAAGAAATGTAACGTTTATCAGAAGCTGTACGCTTTTGTTGAAACTAAAATAAAGGATTCACTTAAGTCCGATGAAGCAATGTGGGAACGTCAAGCATTCCTTGCAACAAACTACAAAGGAACTATTGAAGACATCGTGAATAAGCTTATTACGAATATTGTTCCAGAGTATTCTTTCAAGTATAATACAATGCACTTAAACGTCAGTGTTGTACGAAAGAGTATTCAAGATTACGTATTCCGTAAGAAAGACCCATTTAGCATTAACTGCTTTGTCGATGTGGATGCAAACACATCTGATGATGATAATGCAATCGTATCTGAAGCAGAACAGTTTGACTCTTACAATGCTAAACACGATGAGCTTCCTATCATCATTCGTCATACATTCATGGACCACACTGTAAACAAAATTCTCCAGTTGAAGAATGTTACACTTGACCCTGCTGAAGTAGAGTACTATATGGTGAATTACACATTGAATGAGTTCCAGCGATTTATTATCATGAGTGCTTTCCGTAGCTACTTTGGTGGTACAGAAAACATGTATGGTCTTAATCTTGAGAACTGGGTTAAACTTATGCTTTGTGCAAAAGTTATGTTTGAACGTGGTGGTAAAGAACTGGCTAGTATTGCTAAGTATATTACTGCTAAACGTGAACGTCATTTTATGTCAAAGAAAGAAACCCGTGTTTCAAAAGCAATGCTTGTTTCAGACCCTCTTTACATTCATCTTACAAATACAAAATACAAGAATGTAAAGAATGTGCTTAAGAAGAATAACTTCATTGAGTACAGAATGCTTTACTTGTTGTCAAATGAATTCTCTTACAATACTCCTAATCAGGAATACAATGGTAAGATTATTCCAAAGGATGAAGATGAAATTAGATGTGGTGTGTTGAAAGTGTTTGATGCTGTGATAAATTAACAATATCGGAGAAGGGAAATCCCTTCTCCGATTATTTTATCTAAAAAGAAGGTGTTGATATGGAAATAGCTACTGGCTTACTTGGTTATATTGTAGTTGGAGAATTTATAGCAATTTGTATGCTAATTTACGTAGTGTGTGAATTGTGTAAGGAAAACAAAAAAGAAAAACAGGAGAAGAAGAAATGCTAGAAACTGTAAAGTGGGCTTTCTCTAGACGTATAAGAATACGGCATTTGTGCTACGACACTTGGGGTTGGTGTAAAGCGAAAAATAAATTTTGGAAAAAGATGACTCGTGCTGAAAAGCGTGAAGTCAAAGCTGCCGCTGCTGACATCATAGATATGCGTGATTATCTTGATGACGTGTATGAATTTATTCGTGGTGTCGGCGATTGTGCAGTAAGAAAGAATCCTAGAAAGATAACCGATGCTAAGCTTAGACTTAAAGGTGTTATAAATTGTATAAACGATATCGATATTAAGGATTTGATACGCTAAAAAATATATGAATAACTGGCTCCTTGTGAGCCAGTTATTTTTTTATTTACCCTTCTTGTGCTGCTAGTTGTGGAAATAGTTGTACTAATACATGCGGTGGATGTAGCGGTTGTCTTGGATGTGGTGGTTATTGTGCTAATAACGGTTGTGAAATTATATGTGCTGGTGATTGTACTGCCACATGTGGTGATTGTACGGGAGGTTGTGATACTAAATGTGGTGGCGGTTGTATAGCTTGTAGTGGTTGTGCCGGATGTAGCGCCCTCCAATACACTGGTTGTAGCGGTTGTGGCGTTTGTACTAATAGTTGCGACGGCACTTGTTATGTACAGTGTAGTCATACTGGATGTACCGGAGATTGTGGCGGTTGGTGCGCCGAAATTTGTACCAATATGTGTTACACGGGTTGTGGTGGACCGTGTGGTAGTAGTTGTGGAACGACCTGTGGAGATTGTACTGGATCATGCTGGGACGGTAGTTCTTGTTCCGCCGATGCAAGAGCGCTTATTTTATTCTTTAAATCTCTTATAAACCGTACAAAATTGACATCAATATGACAAAACCTTGAGTTTTGGGAGAATTATTATGAATATATCGAAGTCAGATATAGTGAATTCGTTTAAAGATGTATCTGACACTTTTGTTAGATATATCTCAAAAGAAGGCGTTGGAAAGTTTCCAACTGTCGTTTTTTTGGCGAATAAAATGTTCTTAGATGATGAGAGTATCATTAAAGATCTTAAATTGTCGTACAAGATAGCTGTCCATGATGATTATCATTGGGCTAAACTTACAAATTTCTATACCGATTTTACAGAATTGATGGACCGAGATAAAGCAAATATTCTTAGTGATATCAAGATGTTTGACGTTGGAAATATTGGCTATCAAATGTCGAGAGTATTTAACGTTAGTAATACATCGAATTATTTTTTAACCAGTAGTAACGAACTCGTTTATGGTTCTACTACTAAATATAGTAAAATAAACTTTGATTTTAAAGATACGCTTACAGCAGAGTTCCCGTCAGATTTCACTGATAGCGAGGATTCTATAAATCTGATTAAAGCTCGGATGGCGGCACATGGATTTACTGCTGAACGTATTTCTGAAAATTACGCATATGCTAGTGCGGACGTTGATACGTCCAAGATTATGATTTTTAGACAGAATGGTGTTGACTATATGCTAACAGAGCATTGTGTTTATAAAATAGACCCAATTGCTAAATCTGTGACTTTGCTTTATTCGTTTGTAAACCAAGCAAACAGTAATGGTGAATTCGATACTAGCGTATGCTTCCCTGTATTCCGTCACATTGGCATTAGTGGAGACGATGCTGTTATTGCTACCAACAAAGGTTGTTATTCTATAAAAGGAGTATCGTCTGATAATTGGTATTTTTATACGAAGTATATTTACCAAAGTTGGACAATCTTAGATACACAATCTACGAATAATAGCAATAGTAATAGTGGAACCGAATCTGAAAAATATATTGAAGTTAACAATGGATTACCGGCTAGTAACGATTTAGATTTTGCATATATTTCCGGAAACAATATTATTGCTGGTTCATTCGGTTATTCTACTGCCGGTAGTTTTACTATAGGAAGCGTACAAAACCACGATCGCGTTGATTCGGAAACAGCTGGAACGTCTGTTTCAAATACTCTTTCTAAAAGAGAGTATTGTTGCGGAACAGTTATTACAGATAACGGTGGTTTGATATCTATTGAATCGAAAAGTGCGTTGTCCGGTGTTTCAGAGTATCCTTTGTCGTTTTCTATTGATGACGATTGTGTCTATTTGACATATTCTAGCAGAATCGATTGTTACAGTTTTAATTTAGGTAAAATCATATTTACTTTTAGCGCATCTAACAATATTCCTGAAAGTGGAATCATCGGTTCTGTTCTCGATAAAACAAATTCGTTACTTTTATTCACTAGTGACGGAACAGTTTATACAATGGTTGACGAAACATCCGATGCGGCTGTCACATTTATAACAACTGATTTTGTTTATGATAATGATAAAGAAACTGAAAAACTACACTGTGCTGATAGAAAATGTAGTGGTAGACAATTGATAGATTATCTTGTTTCTCAGGATAAATTTACTTCTGAGATTTGTAAAATCGAAGGTAATGCTGCTACTTTCTTGATAGCATTGTTCATAAAAACAAATGGTCAAAAGGTATTTGTGTATTTTGGTGACGACACCAGAAACGCAGTTGCTAAAGAGATCAAATCTATAAGTTCGGCATTTGGTATAGAGCCATAGGAAGTGAATCATGCAAGGTGATGTATCAAAGACTGATTTAGTAAATTTAAATAGTGTGGAAAAAGATAATGGTAATATCGTCATTGGACGTTCTGGTTATGAGAAATTCGTTCATCTTCCCTTAAATAAGAAAGATAAATACTTCTCTAACCCAGTGGATTTCGTTAGATTTATTAAAGGCACAGAAGCCTTGATTCGTAGATCTAAAGAATATTCTGCTTATATTGCTTATCTTAAAACTAAAGTTGGATTGAGAAGTTGTGCGCTTTTCCATAATATCGATGATACAGTGGCGCCTATTGAGATGCATCATGGTCCTATTTTCACATTGTACGATTACGTAGAAATACAAATTGCATATATGTACAAAACAGGACAAGCTATAAACTCGATGAGTGTAGCAAATAACGTTCTCAAAGATCATTGGGACAATTTAGTTCAGGTTGTGATGCTTTGTCAAATGGCGCATCTTGGTGTGCACAACTTTGCAAAGACTAAAGATAAGAAGTTCTTCTTATCAGCAGATGCTGCATTTGGAGATTTCAAGAGTTTTATTGAGAAATATCACGATGCACTTACATTACAACACGTTAATAAAATAAAGACTTACTTTAAGTTCTATAAAGAATATTCTGAAACAAAGACTAAAACTCCTATGTTCGAGGCAGTTGTTACTTCTTGGGCAGATAGGTTTGATTCTAAGGAGGGTAGAGTCTAATGAATATAGAAGCTAAATTGCTCTCCAAGAATCGTGATGCTTTTAACCGAGTAGTTACAATGATGGAGAGTCTTATTGTTAAGGATACTAGAGCGGCAGAACTTGCTGAGACAACAGAGTCGTTAAGTGCATATGAAGAGTATTGTCACGCTTTTGAAGGAAACGATTCTGTTCTTGATTATCAGTTCACAACGAGTGACCTTCTTGATGCCGGGTTTACCCCAATTCAAGCTGCTCAATATATAATGTATCCTAAGAAACTTCAAACTTTGTTGATATATGGGCACGATGGTGCTAAAGCGTTGATGAAGAAGAAACGTGCTGAACGAATTTCAGAGTATGTTGAACACAATCCTTATTATAGACCTTTCTGTGGTTTACCAGCAGATGAATCAGAGTATATAAAGGTTGAAAATTCTGATAAAGTAAAAGATTCTGATCCGGATTATATTTATCTTCATCAAGCTACATATTCTGCGTTTCCTAAAACGTATAACCGTTTGTATTACGAACGCGATATCGATGCAATCTTTGAAGAATACGATTTTCAGTATCTTAAGTTCATTGAAGATCCGATGACACCGTATGCCATTCGTAATAAGGAAGCATTTGATATCTGTTATTATAGTACAAATGCGTTGAACTCAAATGAGCTTGATTATTTTTTCGAAGCGTATAATACTGCTAGAAAAGAAATAATGACGCTTGATTATATAAAAGCTTTCGAGATGACTTATTCGGCATATTCGAATACGATGTTTGCTTTGATTCTGTATTACGCTTTCAATCTCTTTTCTGTTAAGATTTTGGACAGATATGCTGTTCGAGATTATACAGATGATGAGATTTACGACATTCTCGATTCAAATGGTTTAAGTAAACTTAAGACTTTGAGTATGTCGCTGTTGAAACGTGTTGTAAAGTATTTACCAGATATCAAAGCTAATCTCGGTACTCAGAAAATTATTGATATTATTTTTGATATTGTTGCCGATAACACATTGACTGTAAAACGTCTTTATCTTACAAAGAAATATCATATCGATGGATTTGGAAATACTATCATTAAAAAAGACGGTATTTATTCAGACCATGTAGATTTGGTGTTTAAAGAAAAGACAATCCGCCAAGGTTCGGAAGCATCGTTTACTTCTGAAGCAGAACACGAGTATTTGAAAATCGTTAACGAGGATGATACTTGGGGCGGAACACACGGAATGTCATCTGACGAGAAAACTAAGCTTAAGACACAGATGAAAGAGCAGTTACTGTCTGCTGACTTTGCTACTATTATGACTAAGTACATTGGTATCAGTAAAGTTGTCGACATGTATTCGAAAACCGTTAGTGCAAACGATAAACTTGGTCTGTTCCTCCAAGCAAACTCTTATTATAATAACTTCTTGAAAGATGATACAATTTTGTATAACGGAATGGAAGTTACTGCGCTGTCTATTTATGCAGCTTGGTGTCTTATCTATGGAACACTTAATGGTTTGAGTGACCCAGATTATATTGTCAAAGACGTTAGTACTATCGAAGGTATTATGCGTCTTCGTAAAGCTGGTGCAGTTGTAGCAGACACTGCTAATGTTTCTGAGATCACTATTGACCTTGGAAATGGATATAATAAAAAACTTGGTGATTATCTTACCGACGAAGAAATTTCACGTTATCTCGTAAAGTTCAATTATAATCAAGATACCTCTATAGAAGAGATTCTGAAACAATATGACGATAACTGGGATATCATAAAAGCAATTCAAGATAAACTTAATACACAGTCTAATTATGACGAGTATGCTGTTTGGAATGAAATATTGAAAGCTAACCAAGCAAGTAGCAGTATTAATGATTTGTTTGGCGGGTATGAAACATATTCAACTTGTATCAAAGCTCGCGATGCTGAATTCTATAAATATATCCAGACTTTGTCAGGAAACGTTGATAGAGAAGCGTTGTGTAAAATTGTAGACGAGTTGAAACAAGCGTTTACAGATTACGTTTATGAAAAGACAAACGGATTGCTTAATATTATGACTGATGAAGACGATGCTACTAGTTCAGAATCTCTGGACCAGATTGCAGTATTGTTTGAATCATTCTTGAGTTGCTATGACCAACTGTATTCTCAGGAATCACACGTTGGTTATGATGACCCTGGTGAAAACTCATTGGTATTATTGTATGCTAAGATGTGTGAGTCTTTCGTTTCATCTGAAACTGAAATCATAGAGTTAATCGATAGAATAGTTAAAGATTGTTCTTTATCAAAAGATGTATTGGGGTATCTTTGGCTTGACCACTATACTTATGATACAACTAAGACTGAGAACTTTGAAGAGTTGGTACTCGATTATGAATTTAGACGAATGAAGACTTACAATAAGGAATATACGTTCCTTGAATTTATGTATGATAAATGTAAAGATATTGTACAAAATAAACTTAAAACTAACTTGATATTAGAAGATACAATTATTTCTATTAAGGAGATTTAGTTATCATGTCTAAGAAAAATATAATTATTCCGTTTGATGTGAACGGAAATGTTCAGAGATCTCGTATTGAAGAAGGTCTTGGAGTAGAAGACGTTCTCGGTTCTGTTGGAACAGCTACTCGTGTACGTATTCTTGATGGAAAAACAAAAAAAGTATTATATGACGGTCATAACACAACTGTTCTTGGCGGTCGTCTACATTTGCTTGAAAAATCATTTGGAATTACTCCGGATGTAACCCAGCATTTGACATTGAATGAAATTCTCGGAATCGAACATGCTTCAACATCAAGTGTATTTGCTAATAAGATTGACAGAAATGCAGTTTACTTCATGGCAGGAAAAGGTGCTTCTTCTGTAGCCGTTCCTGGTAAGGTTTATTCGCCTCACAACTATGAGTCTAAATTGTATGAACCAATTCCATTCCGTCTTGTACCTGTTGCAAATGATTTGTCACAGTCAGAACGTGAACCATATCGTCTTCGTAAAATCGTTACATATGGTGGAATTGAATATGCTGCATATTACGGAAAGAAATTCGATGTAGGTGCGATTTATCTCGAATACAACGATGCTGCTTATACACCTGTTGAATCTGATACAACTCCTGTTGATGAAAACGACAGTTCACATCGTCTTGCCGGCGGTTCAGTTTTGGCTTATGTTCAGTTTACATTGAATGTAGACGAAGTTGAACTTAAGGAATACTTCAAGGTTGTAAACGGTTCTCTTTCTGGTGCTGTAATGAATGAAATCGGTCTTGTACTTGGTGCAGACCTTGCAAATGAAGCTGACGATGGAAGAATGGAACTTGCTGCTGCTGAATTGTTTGCAAAAGTAACTTCTTCTAACGTTGCTATGGATAGTGAATCTAACTCTCGTATTGTAGAATACAGAGTTTACGCTCGCTAATCTTTTATTTAATTACTGGCTCCTTGTGAGCCAGTAATTTTTTATTTATTTATTGTGCTGCTAAATGTGGATTTACTTGTTCACATGAATGCGGTGGATGCAGTCATTGTGCCGGATGTAGTGGTCGTTGCGCTAGTGGTTGTATTGATTATTGTGTCGACGTTTGTACTGCCACATGCGGCGGTTGCATTGCGACGTGTGGAAGCCAAAGCTGCATATCCACTTGTATCACAGATGGTTGCGGTGGGGGTTGTATTGGTGCGTGTGCTACCGGTCAATACTCTAGTTGTGGCTGTGGTAGTGCATGTAGTACCAGTTGTGGCGGATGTAGTGGTTGTGTCGGTTGTACTGGTGATTGTTCGTCCAACTGTGGGTCGTGTGGTGGCATTTGTGCTACAGCTTGTAGCGCGTGTTCCGGTAATTGTGCTGGACCATGTGGTGCTAGTTGTGCTGCTAACTGTGGAGATTGTTCTGGGTCATGTGCTGACGGTAGTTCTTGTTCCGCCGATGCAGGTGGAACAATATTATATTTTATCTCTTTAAAATAGTAAACTCAAAACATCATAATAGCTAAGTTACAAAACTTAGAATAAACTTTAACTTAAAATCGAATATAAATGATTCTTGGAGGTAATACAATGGCGTTTGCGACATTGACTTCAGATTGGGCCACTTCTAACGACTATATATCGGCAGACCAGTATAATAAACTTGTTGCGGATATCGCTACTGTTTTGGATAAACGTGGATACACTGCTAACAGTAGACCTAATAACGTTTCCCAGGGTGGCATTGTCAAATTTTCTGATATAACTGCATTGAGAGATTATGTAAGTAATGTAATTAATTATAAAGCCAACGCGAATGATACTGATGCAAACTTTCCTTATGTTGAGACATCCGCTCCTATGGCGAAATTATATAACGAAGTTCGTCGGGTACTTGTAGATATGAATGGTAATGCCGGATGCATTCATTGTACAAACTCTTGTAGACAGGGATGTTCGATGAATTGCTATATATCTTGTAGTACAAACTGTGAAGATGGTACATGTTCTGGCAGTTGTAAGAGTAGTACATGCTCTGGTAATTGTAGTAATGCTACCTGTTCTGTAACATGCGGTAATACTTGTACAGATGCTACTTGTGAAACAGCATGTCTTGTATCTTGCGGTAGCTCTTCTTGTGCTGCTAACTGTGGAAAGAGTTGTACTAACATGTGTGGCGGATGTAGCGGTTGTGCTGGATGCGGTGGTCGTTGTGCTAGTGGTTGTACTGATTATTGTACTACCAATTGTACTGCTACATGCGGTGGTTGCACTGGAAGTTGCGAGAGCCAATGTACTGGCGCTTGCTATTCTTGTACCGGCGTGTGCGGTGCCCAGTGTTCTAGCACTCAGTATACCTCATGTAGCGGATGTGAACGTGTTGCTTGTGTCGGTAGTTGCACTGGTAATTGTTATGTGCAGTGTAGTCGTGCCGGATGTATCGGTTGTGGCGGCACTTGTGGTGGAAATTGTTATAACTCATGTGCTGGAAATTGTGGTGGGTTCTGTGGTGGTGCTGGTTGCGGTAATGCTTGTGGCGATTGTACTGATACATGTAAGTCTAGTAGTTCTTGTTCCGCCGACACAGGAGTGAACTTTAAAACATTTATTTAATTTACTCTGAAAAACATCTATATGACTTACAAAAGATAAGAATTAACTCTCTAATTTATAGAAGATATAGTTCTTTAACTCAATTTTATACGAATATTTTTCATCATAGGAGGAAAAATATGGAAATAACAAGCGAGATTTCTTCTATCATCGCTAGTGCGAAAGAAGATTTTGAGAAACGCTTTAAAGAAACGCTTGTGACCGATTCTTTAAGAGAAATAATAACAAAAAGTGTTCCTGCTAATGAAGTTGAGACAAAACGCCTCAATGATCCAGAGTTCCGTGAAAAGTTTGCGAAACTCTTGACACCGGTAACACGTGAAGTTATTGAAAAGTTCGAAAATGTTGGACAGTTTGATACAGGTAACATGCTTTCTAGCATGGTAAACAGTCTTGGTGAATCTGTTTCACTTGAGAGTACATATCGTGAAAACTGTGTCGTAAACGATATTCGTCTCGACCGCGTTGAAGGTTCTGTAGAAGCTTATATTGAACAGCGCTTTGCTGGAGAAGCTTTCTCTTCACCTGATGTTCGTCGCCGTGCCGAAGAAAATTTTAAGATTGTTCTTTCTTCTGAAGATGCTGCTGGAATTCTTGATGAAATCAAAGATGAAGTAAAAACAGCTATCGAAGAAACTGAAGATAAGAATAAACTTATCGAAGGAACAACTAAAGAAATCGTTGATTATAAGAAAGAAATGGCTCCTCCTGATGACCAGTATGTAAATCCTGAAGATGGAGATGCTGGTTCTGCTGAACCAAATGGAGAAGACGGTGCTGATACTACTGAAGATGAAGCAAACACACTTGGTGCAGAGGGAGAAGATGACACTTCTAAAGAGAATCCAACTGACGATAATTCTGATACCGCTCCGACTGAAGGATCTGGAGATGGTACTGAAAATACTGAAGATAACGAACCAAACGGTGAAGACACACTAAAAGAACCAGCTGCTAGCGAAGGCTCGGAAGAGACACCGTCTACTGAACCTGCTGGTGACAACAGCGATGCCGATACTGACTCACCAGATGTAAATATTAACGAAGACCTCGATGCCGTTGGTGGAGAAGGTGGAGACACTGCTTCTGGAACAGATGCTAGTGCAACAGATACTCCTGATTTAGGAGCTACTGGTGATACTGGTGCTACTCCATCGACAGATGGAACTGGCGACCTTGGAGATATCGGTGGTTCTACTGAACCAGCTCCAGCTGCAACAGAACCTGCTGCTACCCCAGCTCCAGCTCAGCCACAGTCCGCTGGAATCGTTATCAATATTACTGGAGCAGACCTTGCTAAAGCAAAAGAAGCTCTCGGTATCATGACAGCTGAACATTTTGCTGCAAAGGTTATTCCTACTCATCCTAGAACATTGGATGAAATGGAACTTCCTAATAAAACTGATTTAGCTTGCGAAGCATGTACAGTCGTAGGTGACATTAAGCACGAATTCAAGATTCAGGGTGATTCTTTGAGATATGGTATTTCTCAGATTGGAGAAGCTAAGAGTGAAGAAGCACTTCGTGCTAAACTTGGACAGCTTGAAGAAATTTCATCAGAAGCTTTCAAAGAAGCAGATTTAATCAAAGATGCTATGTATCGTGTAGGTGTACATCCTGATGGTCTCGTTGACTCTCGCGAATCTACATTCTTCGCAGCAGCAAATATCATTAAGATGATTGCTGGAACTCGTGTTGTAGCTGATACTCCACGTCCTTATGACAGTGTAGAAAATGTTCTTGCAAACGCATTTGATGTTCTTCAGCTTCGTCAGGAATGCAAATTTGCTGATGGTGAAGTTGACAATAATAAAGCAAATGATTTATATTCTCGTGAAAGCGTATTCTATCGTAATATCGCTGCACTTGAAGACAAACCTGAACTTAAAGCTCAAGCAGAAGCTGTTCTTGACCTTACAGATGCAAAATTTGTAAAGGCTATGACTCCAAACTTTATCACAGACTACAAGATTAAAGCACATGAAGTTAACGTAAGTAAGAATGCAAACGTTGATATTAATGCTGCTATTACATCTCGCGTTGAACAAAGATTTGAAAAACTTTGGGGTCGTAAACTTAATGCAGAAGAACGCGAAATCGTACAGGCAGTTACAAGTAACCAGGATTGTACAAACATTTGTCCAAATCCTTTCGAGAAGTTCTTGGTTAAACTGTCAAAAGATGCTTCTATTAATCAGAGCACAGAAGCTGTTAAATTTAACTTTACTCCTGAAGAGAAATCAAATATTCTTTTCAAGGCAAAGATTTTTACAGCATTCTACAAAGCTGCCGAAGCATTTGACCTCATTGAAAAAACTGATGAGTATGTAATCGATGACTTCTGCGATAAATTTGGTCTCTAACTTATTTTAGGTAAAAGTCATATTTTAACTTCTTATGCGAGGATGCGTTAGCATCCTCGTTTTTTATTGTCGTGCTGCTAACTGTGGATTTGTTTGTACTAACACATGTGGAGGATGTAGTGGTTGTGCCGGTTGTGGTGGCACTTGTGCTAGTGGATGTGAAGGCAGTTGTTCTACCAGTTGTAGTAGAACTTGTGGTGATTGTGCCGGAGTTTGTGAATCTAAATGTCAAACGAAATGTTTCTCTTGCACTAATACGTGTGGTTCCGGTTGTTCCAGCAATTCGTATACCTCATGTGCTGGTTGTAGCGGTATGGCTTGTGTTGGCGGTTGTGCCGATGGTTGTTATGTACTATGCTCACGTACTGGATGTATTGGTTGTGGTGGCACTTGTGCTGAAGATTGTAGCGACTCGTGCGCTGCTAAATGTGTAGCTTATTGTGGTAGTAGTTGTAGTAGATCTTGCGGAGACTGTACCGATACATGTTACTCTGGTAGTTCTTGTTCCGCCGATACAGGAATGAACTTTATAATGATTAACGAAGTTTTACAAGCATAAAAGGAGACCTTGTTATGCCAACTCTATATGAAACAAAGTATATGTTACGGGGCTATCAGAAGAATGTAGAAGCTCTTCGAGTAAATGACGCTGATGTAACATATAATTTCACCAAAGATATTATTGAAAAATACAAGCCAACAGTTCTTGCAAATGAGGCTCGAATACTTTCGGTAGTAAAACGATATATTGCATTAAATGCATCCAAGCTTGGAGCTCGTGCTCCTATTAATAAGATTCCGTTTACAGACCATGATAAATCGGCTCTTTTCATAGCAGCTGGTATCAAGGAAAAAGAAATCCAGGAATCTATTAATAAGCTTGCTGGTACAAATAATATCGACCTTAGAAACAATGTAATCAACAATCCGTTTAACGTGCTTTGTTCGATTCTTACATCTGTTTTCTTTATGGCCGACCCAAAGCGTAATGATAAGAAACGCGATTTCACTAAACCTTATTATTATACTTCTTTGTACCTCTCTATCCAATTTTATGGAAAGATTTACATTTCTTCATTTCCAAAAGCAGACCCACAGGCTTCTGTAATGGATTATACTATCGAGAATATTTCGAATAAATTCTTGATGAAGAAAGTAAATAATGTATTTGAAATCATTAAGTACTTCTCTGAATCTAATATTGAGAATATGTATAACCGTCTGGAAAGACATGCAGATATTGACTTGATTTATTTTAGTTCGAATCTGTATAACCGTATGCATAACTCGATGAAAACATTGGCTTCGGAGTTTTATAAGAATAAGAAAGAAAAGAATTACATTGGAACTGAAACTAGTAATATGACTGACGACAGTGGTGATTTCTATGTGGGAAACGTTACTAATATTAGTGCTAGTATCGATAGTGCTGTAAAGAAAGTTGTTATGAAATTTGTTTCGGATTCTGTAATTGATGACACGATTCTGACAGCAGCCTGTGCTAAGACAAAGTTCTCGAAAGCAAAGATGACTTTGATTCTGCATAGAATGCGCGAACAGAATGATCCTTTGATGCAGACTATTATGGCTGAGATTATTAGTTATTATTTGATAGCTTATAAGAAACCAGAGAGTGCTATTAAGAGTAGCGAGTTTGCATTAAGTATGATAAAACTTTACGGTATTAGTAATACAAAAGATAACCAGGTGTTGAATATAAAGAAACACCTTGGGCAGTTGATTCAGAACAACTCCAAGAATATTCTCAAAGAAGGAAATGAGAATATGTTGGAGCGTGTAAAGAATGCACTGTTTGTATATTTTGTATTGTTTATCGTTAAGAATATTGAGTAGCCCTACGGGGGGGGGGGGGCGATACCCTCTAGTATAAAAATATGAAATACGAATTAAGAG